>JAAGKN010000833.1_pt1 | contig 181052 bp, 208 predicted proteins | sample 6206371 | NCBI WGS metagenome assembly JAAGKN01 (sample SAMN11533720, study PRJNA540317) | gut metagenome | isolation source: fecal pellets from male and female animal of same cohort | host: Peromyscus leucopus | place: USA:CA | collected 2017 | reverse complement strand
CATACGTTTTTCATTTTGAACAATAATTGATGGAGCTCCAAGTTCAAGTAATTTCTTTAAACGATTATTACGGTTAATAACACGACGATATAAATCATTTAAATCACTTGTTGCAAAACGACCACCATCAAGTTGAATCATTGGTCTTAATTCTGGTGGAATAACTGGAATAACATCAAGAATCATCCATTCAGGTTTATTTCCACTTTCTTGGAATGCAACAAGACAATCTAGACGTTTAACTAATCTTACACGTTTTTGACCAGTAGCGCCTTCAAGTTCGCCTCTTAATTCTTCAACTTCTTTATCAACATCAACTTCTTGTAGAAGTTTCTTAATAGCTTCAGCTCCCATACCTACTTCAAAAGTATTACCATACTTTTCATAATAAGCACGATATTCTTTATCAGATAAGGTTTGTTTTTTCTCTAAAGGAGCATTTCCTGGATCAATTACAACATAACTTACGAAGTATAATACTTCTTCTAAGTCTCTTGGTGACATATCTAGGATTAATCCCATCTTTGATGGAACACCTTTAAAGAACCAAATGTGGGAACAAGGAGAAGCAAGTTCGATATGTCCCATACGTTCACGACGAACTTTTGACTTCGTAACTTCTACTCCACATCTATCACATATAACATTTTTATATCTTAATCTCTTGTACTTACCACAAGAACATTCATAATCTTTTGTTGGTCCAAAAATTTTCTCACAGAATAGACCATCTCTTTCTGGTTTTAAAGTACGATAGTTAATTGTCTCTGGTTTTGTTACTTCACCATAAGACCATTCACGAATCTTTTCAGGGCTAGCAATACTAATTTTTATTCCTTTAATGTTGTTAACTTCTAACATTATTCTTCCCCTCCTTCAAAACCTTGTTCCATAGCCATGATTTCATCATCGCTAGGCATTTCGTCATCTAAATCATCTTCAAATTCATCATCTTCAAGATTTTCTTCTTCAATTGGAGTATCTTCTGTATCAATATCAGGAACTAATGGGGTTTTTGGCTTAGCCTCACCTGTATTGACATCAATCTCATCGATTGTTAAGGCATCTCCAGCTTCATCATCATCAGCTTCTAATTCTCTTAAATCGTGAATTTGATCTTCATAATCTAACATTTCAATATTTAATCCTAATGCTTGGAATTCTTTAATTAATACTCTGAATGACTCAGGAACTCCAGCTGTAGAAATTGTTTTACCTTTAACTAGGGATTCGTATACTTTAACACGACCAGTTACATCATCGGATTTAACAGTCATGATTTCTTGTAAGACATGAGCAGCACCATAAGCTTCTAATGCCCAAACTTCCATCTCTCCAAATCTTTGTCCACCGAATTGAGCTTTACCTCCAAGTGGTTGTTGTGTAACTAATGAGTATGGTCCAGTTGAACGAGCATGTATTTTATCATCAACTAAGTGGTGAAGTTTTAACATGTACATTACACCAACCGAAACTCGATTTTCGAATGGTTCACCAGTACGACCATCATATAACCAAGTCTTACCATCTCTATCCATTCCAGCTTCTTCCATCATCTCATAAATTTCATCAATTGATGCACCATCGAATACTGGAGTAGCTACGTGAACACCTAGTTTCTTAGCAGCCATACCTAAGTGTAACTCAAGAATTTGTCCTAAGTTCATACGTGATGGAACACCTTGTGGGTTTAAAACAACATCTACTGGTGTACCATCTGGCATGTATGGCATATCTTCTTCTGGTAAGATTAAGGATACAACACCTTTATTACCATGACGTCCTGACATCTTATCACCAACTTGGATCTTACGTTTTTGAACGATATAAACACGAACAACTTTTGATACACCAGCTGGTAATTCATCAGAATTTTCTTTAGTATATACTTTAACATCATGAACAATACCATCAGCACCATGAGCAACTCTTAGAGAAGTATCACGAACTTCACGAGTCTTCTCACCAAATATTGCATGTAATAATTTTTCTTCCGAAGTAAGTTCTTGAACACCTTTTGGTGTAACTTTACCTACTAAGATATCTCCTTCTTTAACTTCAGTACCAATACGAATAATACCTTCAGAATCTAAGTTCTTTCTTGCATCTTCGGAAACATTTGGGATATCCCTAGTAATTTCTTCAGGTCCAAGTTTTGTATCACGACAATCGATATCATAATGTTCAATATGTAGATTAGTATAAACATCGTCTTTAACAATTCTCTCATTTAATACAACGGCATCTTCATAGTTATAACCATTACATGTCATAAATGCTACAACCATGTTTTTACCTAAGGCTAATTCACCCTTATCAGTTGATGGTCCATCAGCGATAACTTCACCACGATGAACTTTCTCACCAGCAGAAACAATTGGGGAATGATTAATACAACTTTCAGCATTACTTCTTTCAAAGTTAGCTAAGTAGTAAACATCTTTATCTTTAGCAGTTTTTACAATTATCTTTTTAGCATCGGCGTATTCAACAACACCGTCAGCTTTACAAACTATAGTACTTCCTGAATCTCTTGCTGCAATATATTCAACACCAGTACCAATTAATGGTGCTTCTGTTTTGATTAATGGAACAGCTTGACGTTGCATGTTGGAACCCATTAGGGCACGAGTTGCATCATCATGATCCAAGAATGGAATGATACTTGTTGTTATAGAAACAATTTGACTTGGTGCAACATCAATAAAGTTAATTTGTTCTTTTTTGCATGTAACGTTGTCACCATTCAAACGACAAACTGGTTCTTCTTCAATAATATGATTTTTATCATCCATTTGAATAGTTGCTTGTCCAATGTAATAGTCAGCTTCTTCATCAGCTGTCATATATACTATTTCATCAGTAACACAACAATCTTCTACTTTACGATATGGAGTCATTATAAATCCGTATTCATTTATTTTAGCATAACTAGCTAGAGAAGTTATAAGTCCGATATTGGCACCTTCTGGTGATTCAATAGGACAAATTCTACCATAGTGTGATACGTTTACGTCACGAACTTCCATACCTGCTCTATCTCTTGATAATCCACCAGGTCCTAAAGAAGATAAACGACGTTTATCAGTTAACTCAGCAATTGGGTTAATTTGGTCCATGAATTGAGATAACTGACTTGATCCAAAGAACTCTTTCATAGCAGCAGTTACTGGTCTAATATTAATTAATGTCTTTGGAGTTACTAGTATCTAACTCTTGAGTAGTCATTCTTTCACGAATAACTCTTTCCATACGAGCAATACCTGTTTTAAATTGGTTTTGAATTAATTCACCAACTTGACGAACACGACGATTTCCTAAATGGTCGATTTCATCAACACTTCCGAAGCCTTCAAGTAAGTCTAGGTAATAACTTACAGCAGCATAAACATCGGAAATAGTAAGTCTTCTTGAATCAATTGATTGATCATTACCAATAACAGTAATAACTCTATTTTCATTTTTCTTATCAAATACTTTAACAGTTTGAACTTTATCGTATTGATCTAATTCTTCATTAATTGTAACGTCTTTAATATTATAACCATTTGCAAAAATTGGTCTTAGTGTTTCTAGCATAGCTTTATCAATAACTGTGCCCTTCTTACAAACAACTTCCTTACCATCTTTAATATCTTCAGCAATAGTCATTCCAAGTAGACGATCTAAAACATTTAGCTTCTTGTTAAACTTATAACGTCCAACTTTAGCTAGATCATAACGGAATTTATCAAAGAATCTCGTTATCATTTGGTTCTTTGCAGAATCTAATGTAGCTGGTTCTCCAGGTCTTAACTTTTCATATATCTCAATTAAGGCTTCATCAGTATTCTTAGTTGAATCTTTCTCCAAAGTATTTTTAATGAATTGATTATCTTCACCATATACTTCTAAGATTTCTTCATCACTAGATAAACCTAGTGCACGTAGTAAAGTTGTAATAGTAACTTTACGAGTTCTATCAATTCTTACATAAACTACATCTCTTGCATCAAGTTCGAACTCTAACCATGTACCTCTGTTTGGAATAATCTCTCCAGATACTACTGGTCGTCCATTCTTATCAATTTCTTTTTTGAAATAGATAGATGGGCTTCGAACTAATTGAGATACGATAACTCTTTCAACACCGTTAATAATGAATGTTCCAGCTTCAGTCATCATTGGCATGTCACCTAGGAAGATTTCTTGTTGTTTTACTTCCCCAGTTTCATGAATAAATACTTGGGCCTCTACTTTTAGTGGTGCAGAATATGTTACCATACGTTCTTTTGATTCTTTAACACCATATCTTGGTTCATCAAAGCTAAATGAATCAAAACTTAAAGAAACTTTACCAGTAAAAGACTCAACTGGGAAAATATCTTTAAATACTTCATCTATACCATCAGTTAAAAACCAATCGTATGATTTCTTTTGTACTTCTAACAAATCCGTCAATGCTAAGGCGTTTGTCGTTTTTGAGAAACTTCTTCTTTCTCTATGGTCACCAAATTTTTGAACTTTGTATGCCATCTTTTCACCCCAATACTATAGTAATTTTTTTGTGAACTCCATGCAAAAAAGGAGTATTCGCCACCAATTTAAAATTATAACTTTTATTTGGTGGAGTGTCAATAAGTTTTAGCAACAATTATAAAAAAACCCTTACTTTTTTCCAGTATTTCAACTTTGTAAGTTGCTTCAAGATTTTTTATTATACTTTTTGCTCCTTGATCTTTACGGATAACAAACCACAGTTCTCCATTCTTTTTCAAATGATTACTAGCACCTATTAAAAATTCAAGAACTGTCTTCTTTCCCGTTCTTATCGGAGGGTTGGTAATTATAACATCATACTTATCAGTAACATTGGCATAAATATTAGATTCAAAAGTTTTGGCGTCTACTCCGTTATTTTTAATATTCATGCTTGTTAAATGGATTGCTCGTTTATTGATATCAATTAATGTTGATGATGTATGCATATACTTCGCTAAAGTGATTCCAATAATTCCGTAGCCACAACCAACATCAAGAAGGTCAATATTGCTTCTTCCCTTCTCAATGTATGTATCAATAAGTAAATTGCTTCCAAAGTCTACTTTATCTTTTGAGAATACTCCTAAGTCACTTGTAAACTTCATAATATCTTCGCCCCGTTTATAAATAATAGTGCGAAGGCAACTTTTTAAGTTATTGTTGTTTGTAAAGTAGTGTTCCATATATTCCCCTTCGAATGTATCAATTATATCAAAAATCAGTATTTTTAACAATAAGTATTTATGACGTTTGGCACTTATTTTAATCACTTTGACATAAAAATAGAAGTATTATTGTCAATACTTCTTTAAATAAGTTTATTTATTTCTCTTTTTAAAATTATCATATATTTTTCTGAGTCCGACGAATTATCTGGAGTGATTATTAGTTTCGTATAGCCTTTAACATCATTAATTCCTTCTCTTTCAGCTTCTTCAATGATTGTTCTTAAAGATTCATGGAAATCATCAGAAGCATCAATTATCTCTTTAACGGTTATACCATAATCACTGTAGTCTTTTAAGACTTTCTTAATTTCTAATTCATAATCCAACTCTTCTTTTACTTCTTGATCAAGCACTTTATTAAGAGATGAAAATAATTCATTATCATCTTCTTGAGATTTTAACATCTCCTCAAGTATATTAATTAAATAAACTTGGAAATTGAAAGATACTTTAGTTAACATCTTTTCATCTTCTATCACTCTTTTTAGAGTATCATTTGGATTATCACTATTTAAGACATATTCATTATAATGATTTAGTAAATATAATTCTTCATCATTACTTCGATTATTAATCATTCCATTTGATAACATAAGACGGGCTATGCATTCACTATTTTGATAATTATAAGTACATATATAGAATTTTATTAACATCATAATTTCTTCGCTAGTACGTGATTCCATTAATTCTTCTGATGTTAATAACGATACAAAATTAGCAACGTTAGGATAAGTAGTATTTTTATCGGCTTCGCGTTCTTTTTTAGCTAGGATTGGTAAAAAATGATTCATAATGACACGAAGTCTATTTTGATATTTTAAAACAAATTCTTTATTAGACAACAAGTTAATTACGACATCCTCCATATCTTCAGTATCTAGTGCTGAGTCATAAACTTTAAATAAATATGAAAGATCCTTTTTACTTTCAATCGTGCAACGAATTAAATTATCAATAAAATCATTATCAAAATAATCAGGACAAGTATTATCAAAACATTGTTCAAGTAAGTTTAATATTTTATACACTCGTTTTAAAGTATAAGCATTTTCGTTTTTAATAATTTTCATTACGCGAGTATCTATATTAACATAGCCATGACTTTTTAATTTATAAAATACTTCGGTAAATTGATTACGTTCTTCTAAAGTTAACTCAGTATCAATTGTTTGAATACTTTTTTGAGCCTCTAAAAAAACATTGATTTGTTCTTCTGGTAAATTGATAATATCATATAATTGTTCTTTAGTTGTTGTTTCTCCTAATTCTTTTAATTGATCAATTTTCATAAAATCACATCCTTCGTACTATATTATCATAAAAGATTTTTTTTGCAACAAAAAAGATTGTTAATTAATTTCAACAATCTTTACGTCATACGATCCATTTGGACTTTCAATAGTAACAGTGTCTCCTACTTTGTGTCCACATAAAGCAGCGCCCATAGCTGATTCATCAGATATTTTATTCTCTAAAATATTAGCTTCTAGGGAACCAACGATCATATATTCATCTTGATCATCTTCATCATCAAGATAACATACTTTAACTTTTGAACCAAGGCCAACTTGACCTTTTTTAGTTTCACTAACAATAGTAGCATGTTCTACCATATATTCTAATTCTTTAATTCGAGCTTCGGTTCTTGCTTGTTCTTCACGAGCAGCATCGTAGTCGGCATTTTCAGATAAATCTCCTTGTGCACGAGCTTCTTTAATAGCTTGAATTATTCTTGGTCTATCTTCTTCTCTTAATTTTGCAAGTTCAGTTTCGATTTCCGCAAAACCAGCAGGAGTTAATTTTATTTCTTTTTTTCCTGACATAATAATCACCCTTCTTTTGTTTATAATCATTCAATAAAACTACTTTTAAAACAATACTACAAAAAGTACTAAAAGTCAAACATTTTTATACGGATCATGTCATTTTTTTCTAACTTATAATCAGTTTTTATTTTTAAAATCATCTTAGGATGGCGAGCAACTTCAAGAGAATTTCCATCTTCATCGAGGATTTCTTCGATGGTAAAAGTCACAGTTTCATGGTTTGGTCCGAAAGCCTCAACAACGTCACCCAATTTAAAGTAATTTCGCTCTTCAATTATGGCATACCCATCTTGATAGTCTAAAACTAACCCTAAGAAATCTTGATTAGATAATTCTTCACGACCAAGATAATATTGTTCATCAACTCCGGGAAGACGATTAAAAAATTGAGGTGTCGAATCGCGATTGGCTACTCTATTTAATATATTCAAAGCATACTCACGATATTCATCAGTTAGAGTATTATTTTTAATTTTATCAATTAATCTACGATAAATTAAAATAACAGTTGATACATAATAAATAGAACGCATTCTTCCTTCAATTTTAAAGGAATTAACTCCACATTTAATCATACTTTCAATATTGGTAACCATATTCAAATCCTTAGGAGTCATTGAAAATGGCGTTTCACTAACAACTTTATTATCCTTGGAATAATCGAATGTCCAACGACATATTTGAGCACATCCCCCACGATTGGAATCACGATTGGTGCAATAATTAGATAATACACATCGACCAGATATACTTGTACACATTGCGCCATGAATAAAAGCTTCAATTTCTAGACCTGTTTCTTCTTTAATTCGTTTAATATCATCTTGGCTAGCTTCACGAGCTAAAACAACACGAGTGGCTCCCATGCTTTTATAAAAGTTCGCTGCTTCATAATTTAAAATACTCGCTTGAGTAGAAATATGAAGTTCAAGAGGAATATTTTTCTCTTTAATTAAATTCATAATGGAAACATCACTGACAATAACCGCATCGACTTTGATGTCAGATAGATAACGCAAATAATCTTCAACCCCTGCTAAGTCTTCATTATGAAAAACAATATTAACAGCTACATAGACTTTTTTACCTAAACTATGAGCATAAAGACAAGCCTCTTTAATTTCTTCTAAATCAAAATTATTAGCATTAGCTCTTAAAGAATAATTCTTTCCCCCAAAATAAACAGCATCGGCGCCATATAAAAAAGCAAAACGCATTTTTTCCATTGATCCAGCTGGTGCTAGTAGTTCTATTTTATCTGTCATTGTACTCACTCATTCTATATACAGTTTTTTTATTTAAAAATCCATCAGTTCCAAATTCTTTGCCATCTAGTATTTCTTTAATCTCACTTGGTGTTAAATCAAGATTCATAACTAAATAGAATTTAATCTTCTCATCAGGAAGAATATTCATAAGTGATACATAATTAAAATATGCATTATTATAAATAATCGTTCCTGATTTACTTTCACGAGCAAAAAAATTATTATTAGTATTATTTTCAATCAAAGTCATGTCATTATAATCACTTAAATTATTATATTGATTAAAATTAGTAAGTAATGTACGTCTAGAATACATTATTTGATTCTTAGCAAGAATATTTAATACTAATGGTTTAGTAGCTTTATCAACAATAGTTATTATTTCATCCTTCGTAAGTTCATTGCTAATAATACTTGATGTACAACCATGATTTAACCAAAAATTGATGGACTCATAATTGGTTTGGAAATGGTTTTGAAACCAAATTAGTTCAAGATCTGTATCTTTAAAAATATTAAATACAGCAATATCTTCATAAATAATACCTTTGAATTTAGTAAATTTATCTTTCATACTTTTAAGAGAGTCAACAAGGTTACAATCGAAGACACGATTAATAAGAATATAAGATCCCTCCGGAATATCCTCTAGGTCAAATTCATTATAGCCAATAGAAAACTCACGAACAGCAAAAAGAAAATTGGTTATGCCAATTTCCTTATATTCTTCTATTTCATTTAGTTGGTTGATGTTAATCAATATTTTTGACATTTTCATCATTCTTTCTGAAACTTACTGATATTCCATCACCAATATCATAGAATTTAGTGACAAACTCATCACTTTCTTTTAAGAACTCAATATATTTTTCAATTTTATTAACAAGTCCTAAAACATTTTTTGACTCAACTTTATCTTTATTTTCTACTAAACCATGAAATTTTAAGTTATCAGTAATAATTATACCATCAGGATTTAAATAATTTTGAAATTTTTCAAAGTATTTTATATATTGTCCCTTAGCTGCATCAATAAATATTAAATCATATTTATGTCCCGCAAGATTTACATCTAAAGCATCATTAAATACAATATTAATTTGTTGATCCATGCCACATTCATTAACATTTTTTACAGCTTCACGATATTTTTTTTCGTCTCTTTCAATTGTTGTTACTTCAAGTTTAGGATCAATCTCAGCCATTTTAATAGCTGAATATCCAATAGCAGTACCTATCTCAAGAATACTTTTAACATTGTTTATCTTAATATATTTACGAATAAATTCGATAGAATCACGTTCAATTATTGGAACATTGTTAGCCTCAGCATAACGTTCCATTTCTTTTATAACATCTTTCATTTCTTTTATTTACACCTCTTACTCAGGCCAAAGCCCTTGTTTTTTTAAATCACTTATATTTTTTTGATGATCACTTTCAGTGACACCAAAATATAACTTATTATGTGAATCAGCAACAAAATAATAATATTTTGTTTCATCAGGAGTAATGGCAGCAGTAATGGATGAATAGGAAGGTGCACATATCGGACCTACAGGAAGTCCTTTAACGCAAGTTCCCCTAGTATTATATGCATTACAGCCATTTAAATCACTCATCGTTAAACTTTCAGTCATTTCCTTTTTAACAGCATAATAAGTTGTAACATCACTACCAAGTGTCCATCCAGATTTAATTCGGTTATTAAATACTCCCGCTAAAACTAAACGGTCTTCCGGTGTTACAGCTTCTAATTCTACCATACTTGCAAGAGTTAGTAAACTATGAACTTTTAATCCACTTAATTCAATTTCGGTTTTATAAGTTGATAATTTTGCATCCATAGCATCAAGCATTTTTTCAATTATTTCTTCGATGGTAGCATCTTTTTTAAATTGATAGGTATCAGGAAAAATATATCCTTCTAAAGGATAATAGATATTCTCATTAAGGATATCATTATCGATAAACCAATATTTTTTAATTAATTTATTTAAATACTCGACATCACTAGTTTTTTTGATGATATCTTCCGCTTTATAGCCAAAGTTTTCAGCTATTTTATCAGCATAATAGGTAAACTTCTTACCTTCAACAAACGTGATCGAAAGAGAATCAATTATAACATTCTTCCCATCAACGAAGGATTCAATTAGTTCATTTACATTCATGCTAGGTGATAAACTATATGACCCAGCTTGAAACGAACTGATATTATTTACTTTAACATATATCTTAAATACTAAGGCATTTTTGATTAAGTTTTGTTTTTTTAATTCGTCTGCTACTTTATTACTTCCCCAACCACTTTCTAAAACAAACGTAACGGTTTCTTCAGATTTCGAATTTACCGGGATTAAGGAATAGAAAAAATAACCCGCAATAGCAAGAATTGCTAGAAAAAAAGTGATGATGATAATCAATACTATGCGTGATAATTTCTTAGTAACTTTATCCGTTAGCGATTGTTCCGTCTTGTGTGCCATCATCCGTACTACTTTCCTTCTCCATTGCCTCACGCATCTTCTCTTGTGTAGAAATTAAGATATTTTCAATTACTTTCCATTCTTTTTCACTTGTTAATGGTTTTAGGGACATATCAGCACCAGTGGGATCATAAGTATTAGCTCTAATAACAATATTCCCCTTTTCGTCAGTGGAATAATCCGTATAGGCAACATAACTTTTTCCTGTTTCTTCGGAATCAAAAGTGAATAATTTATAATATTCTTTTTCTTCCCCATTTTCTTCTTTTAAAATTAATTTAGATTCTTCTGCATTCATAAATTCATTTCCTTTCCATTCTTCGTAAATATGTATCTAATATAATACTAGCTGCAATGCTATCAATAACTTTCTTGCGATTACTTCTTGAAACATCAGATGAAATAAGCATATTTTCCGCCTCAACGGTCGATAGTCTTTCATCGATTAATTCAATTGGTAAATCAGTTTTAGCCTCTAATAAGCGTTTAAATTCATTTGTTCTTTCTACGGCAAAACCTAAAGAGTTGTTCATGTTTTTGGGATATCCTAAAACTAGTTGTTCAATATGGTCGTTTTCTATTATATTTAAAACTTCTTCCACTAATGACTCGAGATTATCATATCTTAAAGTCTTGTAAGGACTTGCTATTAATCCAAGTTTATCCGAGACAGCCAATCCAAGAGTTTTAGTCCCTAAATCCATTCCTAAACACTTCATTAATTTTCTAAATATTCCTTTACAATTGCTTCTAGTATTTTGCCACGTTCAATACTGAGTATCTTATTACGAGCATCTTTAAAACTAGTTATATAGCCAGGATCACCACTAACTAAATAACCAACTATTTGGCTTACAGGATTATATCCCTTTTCTCTTAATGCATCACAAACTTCCATTAAAGTAGTTTCAACTAAAGCATTAGTTATTTCATCAATATCAAATAGAGTTGTCTTATCCAATTTACTTCACCTCTAATAATTTAATTTTATCATAGTCAGCAAAAATCTACAATAAGAGAGAATAAAAAAAAGCAAATAATAATTTTAATTTGCTTTGCTTAAAAACTCTTTTATATCTTCTTCACTTTGAAGACCAATTAGTTTACCAACGGCAGATCCATCTTTGAATAAAATAAGAGTTGGAATACTCATTACGCCAAAAGATAAAGCTAGTTCATTGTGTTCATCAGTATTGACTTTTAAAACATTAGTATCTTCCATTTTCTCTAAAACTTCACCCATTCTTTGACATGGGCCACACCAGTCAGCATAAAAATCAACAAGAACAACTCCGCTTTTTACTTCTTCTTCAAAATCTTCATTTTTTAAATATTTTATCATTATCTTAAAACTCCTCTACTTTCACCATATTCAGCCAAAATATCACTAAATATTTGATTATCTTGAACATATTTTTCTGTTAAATTATCAACAAACGTTAAAACGTCTTTACACTTGGGATTTAAATTGTTAATAACTCCTTCACTTAACTCCATAACTTGACTAGGATCAAAAGTTTGCTTTAAGGCACTTTCAAAAGTCTCCATAAAATATCTTACATAAGTATTTTCCATATCAAAATTAGGATTTAAGGAAACAGCCATTTCGTTAATACCAAAACTTGTAATACCAGTTGCGCGCAATTTAATTTTATCAGCACGGATAAGATTAAATGTCTTATTCGCTTTTTCCGCTAAATCATCAATAATATCTGGAAGCAAGATGGCATTACCAGAAACTTTAACATAACCATTAGCATCAGTGTGCATAACAAGTTCTGTGATAGCCTCATCTAAAGTTATACTAGAACGGCCAAAATCAACAACTTTTCCTAAATCTTTACGATATTCTTTTTTTATCGCGCTAATAAGTTCACGACGAGAAGAACTAACACTTTCATTTTTTTGCGTCTTATTCTCGGATGGAACTTCATGAGGATTGATTCCTGTATCTAATTCTTGAATCATAATTAAAGTTTCTAAATCATTGATAAATTCATTACTATTAATTCGTAAGTCATCACCCATAATAGTTGGTATATATCCTAAACAATATTCATAAAAAGTTACCATATTGCCATTTGGAAGAGCAATTTTCGAATTTAAGAATGATGGAGATAACCCATCGATTTTGCTATGAATATAATCAGTTTTTTTTGACATAATTAATCCTCCTTTTTACTACTATTTAGTATTTCATCTATTTCTTTAATATCTAATTTATCTTGTTCGTGTAAATTTTTTACAGTCTCTTCACTTATAATATCATATTTTAGTAGTATTTTTAAAGTTTCCGTATTTATTTCTTCTTTATCAGTATTATTATCTAGCTCTTTAACTAAATCATATATTTCCACTAGTGAGTGATTAATATCTTTCGTCATAGTTGATAAAATTGGGGTTTTATTTAACATTTTATTGGAAAGATTTGATTTGATAACATACTCACTAGTTTTGGGTATTAAACTGATAATAAAAATAATAATAAAGGCAATTATATAATATCTTATAAAATTAACAATAGCTCCTCCTAATTTATTAGGTAAACCCAATATTATTGTGGCATTTAATAACTTATTTATAACTCCTGTTAACTTAAGAAGTATTTTAAATATGATAGATAGTACAATAATACAAATTAAGAAAGCTAATCCCTCATATAGAATAACATTAATACTTGTTATACCAGCAAATAATCCTTTAAAAGATATGAATGGTAAATGTTCAATAAAGATTAAGCTTAAGGGACCTTTAAGTAAAAAAGCTAGGACAAATATTAAAATAGATGATAGTAATTTAACAACACTCGTTAATAATCCCCTTTTCCATCCTTCTAAAAAACTTATAATAAATAAAATAACGATAATAATATCTAAAACTACCATAATACTTATCCTCCTATTTTCAATTATATATAATTATATTTAAAAAAGCAATGTTTTATGATAAAATGAACCTTAGGTGATGCGTATGAAACAACAAACGATCGTTTTTAAAGTTTCTGATAATTTAAAGAAGGAAATGATTGATTTTTATCAAGATCGTTTCTTAGAGAAGAAACCACCCTATTCAGTTTTTCAAGTTAAAGATTATGATTGTGTAATTACTTTATATGAATCAGGAAAAGTAATGTTTCAAGGCATTGGTGCTGACATTGAAGCTTCCTATTGGACAGAACAAGAGCGAATAAAAAATAATCGTGATGTTGGAGCAGAAATCGATAAAGATAAAAAGAAAAAAGAAGAAAAAGAAGCCGAATTAAAGGATGATCGCTTTAAAGGGGTTGCAACAATTGGCTCGGATGAGGTTGGTACTGGTGATTATTTTGGTCCATTAGTCGTGACATCGGCCTATGTATCAAGAGAAGGCGCTGCTAAATTATATGAATTAGGAGTTAGGGATTCAAAAAAAATCTTAGATGACAAGATAAGAAAGATTGGTCCAATTCTTATAAAAGAATATCCTCATGTTACATATATATTAGATAATCCAACCTATAATAAATGGGGAATTACTAATATGAATAAAGTTAAAGCTATTCTTCATAATCGTGTTTTAACGGAAATTCTAAAAAAAGATAATTTAGATTATAAATATATTGTTGTTGATCAATTTTGCTATCCTACTTTATATTTTAAACATATTGAATCTTCTCCTGTAAAATGCACTAATATTACATTTACTACACATGCAGAAGATAAATGTTTAAGTGTTGCTGTTGCAAGTATTATTTCCCGTTATGTCTTTTTAACGGAAATGGATAAATTATCCCAAAAATTAGGTATAACAATTCCTAAGGGTGCGGGATTAGAGGTAGATAAAGTTGGAGCCGAGATTGTAAAAAAATATGGTTATACAAAATTACAAGAAATTGCAAAAATAAATTTTAAAAATACTGACAAAATAAAAGATCTTACAAATTAAGTAAGAACTCTTTTATTCCATAAACTGGATTATATCCAGTTTTTAATTTGATATCTAATTCTGATAGAGAAATAATTATCTCTTTTAGTTCATCTAAAGTATATATTTTACTATTTTTTTTCATTACATAGACTCGACCAGTTCCCGAATATCCTAATTTTTTAGCAATTTCTTCATCACTTAATCCATGATTAACAGCGTCTCTAACCATAAACATATTCGTATAACTTGATGCCAAAATACCTGTTATAGCAAATCCATCAACACCACTGGCAATTAATTTATCAAATAAGTCAAAAGCAATATTAAATTTCTTCGCAATTACCGCATTCGAGAATTCAAAGGTATCTAATTCTTCCAAAGTTATTCCATAAGTATTCACCATTTCAAGAGTAATATGGCTATTAATATTAGATATTTTATCGATATCTTGTAAGAAGACATCTAAATTATTTAAACTGTTTTTTCTTAGAGTATCAAAAGCATTATCATCAATAGTGATATTTAAATCCTTAGTGTACTCATCAACAATGGTTTTAAATAGTTCATCATCGATATCTTGTAAATCATATATCTTAGCTCCAAAAGTTAAGACTTTTTTAGTTATATCTTTGCTTTTAGAAATCGAATCACAAAGAAAGATAATAGTTGTTTCTTCATCTAAATGAGCTAAAAAACTTTCTAGAGCTTTACACTCTTCTTCATAATTAAATTTGCCACCAAAATATTTAACATCTTTAATGATAATAACTCTTTTTTCATTGAAAAGACCAAAATAAGATGCATCATCAATACAATCAAAAATTGTAACATCATTTAGAGAATGAGTGGTTATGTTGGTGTTGTCACCAATAATTTCTTTAATCTTATTGTTTATAACATGATAACTACTACTAGATATTAAATGAATATTACTCATAACTCACCTACTTTTTTTCAATATGACATGTGTATTCTGTATTAAGTTTTTTTTGAATATCTTCTAAACTAGAAGAAAATGTTATTCCCTTCTCTTCAATATAACTGTTATAGAAGTCAACATTTTCTAAAGTTTTTATATAGGTATATACATGAATGGCATCATTGGTCTCACCAACGATATATTTAAAACTATCATTTAGTATTTCTTGATATTTTTCTTTTTCTTTATTAAAAAATTCATATATTTCATCAAGGGAGTTATCTTTGCTGGCTCCTAAATATTCGTCACGTTCATATTCATAAAGAGTGTCTTTGATAAAATTAAATCGCAAAGTCTCTGTATAATTAGAATATTTAGTATTGTATTCACATATTAACCACTTTTCAAAGTAATTATTCTCCGTATAAATATAATTACCAATCACGATACCAATAAAAAGAATAATGATGATAATAATTGTAATAAGCGTCTTTTTATTCATATGTTTCACCAAGTTAATTATAGCATATTATCTATAATAAATCCTTACTTTTAACTAAATCAAGGGCAGCAATTGTCTCTTCATCGGTAAATTCTTTATATAAGCTTTTATTATTTTGATTAAGAATATTAATTAATTCGTCATATTTTATTTTTTTGATTTTTAAATTATTATTTATTTCATAATCAGTGTAGTTTGTTGCACCAAAATCAGAACTATTAACTCTTTTAAAGAAATAATGAATGATATTAACGCGATTATTAATGTACATTGGATCGAACTTATCACGTTTTAAGTTAGGAAAATTCTCATGATAATGCATGATGGTACCAATTTCTTCAAGGTAATTTAGGTTAATCCCTGTCTCTTCATGTAACTCACGAATTATAGTATCATGATAATCTTCACCTGCTTCAACTCCACCACCAGGGAATAGATAAGAATCATTAATATTGCATAAGTAAAGATAATTATTTTCATCAATTAGTATTCCTCGAGCTTTTTCTTCGAGAGTATCATATTTAATATTTTCTAAATTTTTAATAAGCATATTATCACCTATTTAATTATATCATGAATTTAGTCTTGCAAAATAATAAATTGTTTGATAGAATTATTGTTGTCATGGCGGAATTGGTGAAGTGGTTAACACGGTAGATTGTGGCTCTATTATGCAAGGGTTCGACTCCCTTATTTCGCCCCATTTTGAAGTAAAAGTTCATAATACTTGATATTATGGACTTTTTTCTTTTGAAAGATTTTTTAACCCTTGAACTAAAAAGATAATTAGTAATAATAACTAAAATATGATAAAATCATTAGAAAAAGGAATTTAGAGGTGATTAACTTGAAAAAAGTATTCTTATATTTATATCCGATTGAAGAATATACGGCCATGTTTTTACATGGAGATGAAGATAACAGTCAAAATCCCCTTTCCGTTTTAAATGAATGCATTCAAAAAAGATATAGGGATAATGATTATCAAGTAGTATATGCATTATATCCTGATAAGGATATATTTGGAATTATTCCAAAAGAAAATGATCGTATTATTTATACAGATATTTTATTTTCGGAAATTAGTGAAACTGACGAATATGGGAGGGAAAAGAAAGACTTTGTCCCTAAATATCCTAGTGAACAATTATTAATCGAGCAATTAGGAGATATTCAAGAATTGGTAATTGGTGGATATCATTTTTCTGATTGTGTAAAAATAGTTGGTGAGACCGCTTTAAATATGGGAGTAAACACCATTATTGATTTAGATTTAACGGATATTTTCTTTAATTTATACAATCAAGCAGACTATTTTGATATGTTAGAATATAATCCAGAGAAGTTTAAAAGACAGATGATGATGGATGACTTAAGATTTGGTGAGAAAATTGCATTAGAACAATTTAATTATGTTTATTCTAGTCCCGTTTATGGCTTTTCTCAGCCAACAAATAAAAATATACACAATAAAAGAGTATTAAAATAATTAATACTCTTTTTATTTGATACTTAAGCTGCTTTGTTATATTTAGGAAAACTACTAGTTTTTTTAAAACTATCTCGTTTCTCTTTCTTTTTAAGACGACACTCTTTACATCTAAGTGGTTCATTTGTATAACCATTTTCGGCATAAAACTTTTGATCTCTTACTAAAAAGTCAAAAACTTTACCACAATCTTTACAAGTAATCTTTTTATCTTTTAATTCCATAAAAAATAGATACTCCTTTCTTTAAACTCGTTTAATGTATACTAGTAATTATTAATCTGTTTAAGGAAAAAAATATCTAAATAAGCAATAAACTATATTGATTATAACACTTATTAATTTAAATTACAAATTAAATTTATTCAGCAATATTTTTTAGTTCATCTTCTAAGTTAGGAATTTCTCTAAATAGAATATTTTTAAGTTCTTCTTTTACTCTATCAGCATTATCAGCGTATGATATGTTATCGATATCTTCAAAGTTTATTTTCCAACTCTTTACTAGACGATAACTCCATTTTTCGCTTGGAAGATCTTTATTTTGTACATGAGCATAAATCTTTTTACCTAATTCATAAATTGGTGTATCAATCATTCCTAGACCTTGCAATTGGAAAGCAACTTCACAGGAAAAGTCATCAGCAGTAATATAATATTCATAAGCAACGTTACCATCTTGTTTTGGTAAAAGTTTATCCATATCATCCGTCCAAAATTCAAACCATTTATGATTTTTAGGATTTTTAAAATTAATAGTTTTACTCCATTCCATGATCCAATCACTTAAATCACTTAAGAACAAACTCTTTTCTTCAGGAACATTAGCAATAATTAAATCAATAGCTTGCTTATGTTTTTCATATATTTGCATACATAATTCTTTTATTTCGGGATTTTCCATTTCAACTACACTCCTTATTACTTCAATATAATTTTTTATTATCAATTCTGTTTCAACATTTAAAGATTGTTTGATGATTATATTCTCAAGAATATCTACTATAACATTGTAACTTAATGGATGATAATCTTGTTTACTTGCTTCATGACCATCAAGGGTTAAAAAGATATAATAATCATCATAATCAGGATAATATTCTTTGATAGTTTTATAATAATCCTCTAATTGATTACCATTTTCTTCTGATAAAATCTTATTCTCAATAGTTATTACGATTTTATCTTTTGGAGATACTAATAATATATCAATTTTCTTCCATTCTCTTTTTACTTGGAAATTATTACAATCAGCAAGTAATAATCGGATTGATTTATCATCACTACCATATTCCTTAACAAACCATTTCAATAATTCTTCTAAAAAGATTGTCTTTAATTCATGATTCTCGGAAGGATTTAGTAGCCAGGCTAAAAAGTTACTATGCCTTATTTCTGCGGTTGTAACTTTTAAAATAGAAAATAAATTTGGTTTTTTATTAAAACATGATTCTAGTTCTTCTAAAGAAGAGATATCTAATAAAAGATTCTTTAATGCTTCATAGTCACTCATTATAATTTCTCCTTTTCATTAATTTTTACTGGGCTTTCAACGCGAACGGTTTTAAAATGATTGTTGCAATTACGACATTTATAATATATCTTGTAGACGTATAATTGCGTCGTTTTGGGTATTTCTGTATTTATTTCATAATTTGTTTCACTTTGTCTTTCGAAGACACTATTGCGCATTGAATATCCCCCACGAGGATAAGTTGTTCTTCCCTTTACTGTAGATTTTATGGTTTGATATGTAGTTTGTTTTTTTACGCCAATATATTTTATTTTTTCGATATCACAATCAACTTCATAATCTTTTATAGTAGTTCCACACTTTTTACAAAATGAATTGCTCTTGGGTCCTTTATACTTTATTAAAGAAATTAAAATAACAAGAAGTGATAAACCAATATATCCACCAATAAACTCAACTATTTTTTCTGTTGCAAATAATGGCTTATCATAGCCGAAGAAGAATATAAATAAGGATAGTATGGTTATAATTACTTCACCATATAAAATAAATTTATTTCTTTTTTTATTTATCTCTAACCAGTTAACATTATCATTTTTATTCATAATCCCACCACTTTTTATATTATACTATAAGTTTCTTTATTTTACTTGCAACATTTCCGTAATCTAAGGATTCTTCCAATTCAGTTATCGTTATCCATTTATAATTAGATATTTCTTCTTCATCTATTTTTACTTCACTTATCGAGTCAACGACAAAGAGATACCGAAAATCAAAATGATAGTGGCTTGGAATATCCAATCTTTCATTATAAGCAATAAGGTGAGTATCAATATCGAAAGGAACTAGTACATTATCTGTGACACTTAATTCTTTAAAATCTGTTATACCTGTTTCCTCGATTGTCTCTCTAATAGCTCCCTTTAGAGGGTTTTCATCGTCAGTTATCATGTGTCCACCAGGATATAGATACATTTTTAAGTCTTTATGATATATACATAAGAATTTTCGCACCTTTTTAGAATATATAAACCCACTAGTCACGATATGTCCATTAAAATTATTCCAATCAATTATCTCATCTTCATTAGTAGACATGATAAAATCTTGTAATTTTTTTTGACGCTTTCTTTCATCTTGATAAATACGCAAATATTCATCAAGAATATTAATTATTAATTCTTTCATATTATTACCTCTTACTTAAGATCTTTATTTCTTATAAAAAATAATATAAATGGTGATATAAAACCTAGAGTAAGTGAGTTAATTACAGTTATTATATCACTCGCTTTAGGAGTCACTTTCTTTAAAAGTTGATGCGTTAAGTAAATCTTTAATATTATACTTATAATGATTAAAATAAACATAACGGTAAATATTATATTAAATAAACTATTAGTATTAACTATAACAAGTATTAAAAACAAAGTCCATTTAAATAAATTAATGATGGTAAGAATAACACCTATCGTTTTCTTATTTGCTAAATCACTTAGATTAATACTCTTAAGGATAGGTACAAAAGATAAGAAATAGTTTCTCTTACCACTCCTCTTACTCATTTGATAAATAGCAATGCTTTCGAATATATAACTTAATAACAACCACACAATAAAAATAATAAAACCAATAAGAAAAATGATTAACATTGATGAGAATATCCCCATCATGATTAAAACACTTATTCCACCCATCTTAATTTCTCCCCTTCTTTTGTTGCCAATACATTTGATTATCAGCAAAATAATAAAATATTTTATCTTCATTTAGTAAATAGGTCAGATAAGATTTAATAGTACTTCCTACTAAGACATATTGATTTTGATCCATTCTAAGTTCAAAGTGCGTAAATATATTCTTTAAGATTTCTTCAAATATTAAAGGTCTTTCTAATACTTCATATAAATAAGCAATTATTTCGTGAATTTTGTCACGATTAGCTTTAATTAAAGAAGATAAATCGTTAGTTAGTTCTGTATGCGATAGAATAAAATAAGTTCCTTCTAAGTTCTCTAAATAATCTAAGGTATCGAGATACTCTTCAACATTATAAAGATAAAAAACATGATATTTATTAATAGTGTCAATTCCAGCGAGTGAATCTCCTAAAAAGATAACGTCATCTTTAGTTTTAATACCAATCATATCAAGAGAATGTCCCTTTAATGGAATAATTGTAAATCTATTATCTAATTCATCAAGACTTTGAACTTTAGAACTACTCGCTTCTAAGAATTTATTTTTGATATCGCGAAAAGGATGACTACCATATAAAAGAGATGGTTCTAAGATAGGATATTCGGTAAAACACTTTTCCATGTTGGAAGTATAGATATTACAATTAGTGCGATTTTGAATTATGGCGTTTCCACCAATATGATCAGCATGAGAATGGGTATTAATAATACCTTTTACGAGCCAATCTTGTTCTTCCATAATCTTTAAGATCTTTTTACCAGCAGAAGAATCATTACCCGTATCAATTAAATAGACTTCTCTATCACTCACCTTTATTACACCAATATTAGTATTATTTTTTAAATAATATGTATTGCCATTAACATGGATTAATTCCATTTTATCACCTCTTAAATAATTCTTTAGTACAACCAATGAAGAAAAGTATTATAGCTGTTAGTAGGAATACTAATATTCCTAAAAAGTCCCAGATACTCAAAAGGTCTTTAGGAAAAATAAAGCAGACATAAATATCAATTATTAAATACAATAATAACGTGATAAAAAAAGATGCTGATAAAGAAGTATACTTTAAGTCCTTAACATCTTTCATAATGTTATATTGACACCATAAATAAATAATTGATATAACTGCAATAAAGAAACCAATATTAATAATACTTTTATTGATTAAAATACTTAAAATATAAAGATATGGAATAATAAAGATACTTAACATTTTTAAAGAATATGCTAATTCTTTTGACCCATAACGAATAATTGGATATAGAACTAGCCAAGCAAATATTATAGATGGTGTTAATATCTTCGACCAAGTAAATTGTTGATTCAAATAAAAATCAATAATGATGCCCGCATTAACACTAATTATCGAAAGGTATGAATAAAGATAAGCAAGTATTTGTTTCATAAAGTATCACCTATAAATATCTTATCATCTTTAATAAAAAAACTCCACTTAAAGTGGAATTTGACTTTTAATATTTTTTTGTCCTTAAGACTCTTAAAGCATTTAAAATCGCGATTATAGAAACACCAACATCTGCAAATACGGCTTCCCACATAGTAGAGATTCCCAATGCTGATAGAATAAGAACGGCTACTTTGACGGTAATTGCAAAAATAATATTCTCTTTTACAATTCGCATGGTTTTATGAGATAACTTGATGGCACTTACAATTTTACTTGGTTCATCGGTCATAATAACAACATCTGCTGCTTCAATAGCACTGTCAGCTCCTAAACCACCCATGGCAATTCCAATATCTGACATAGCTAAAACAGGGGCATCATTGATTCCATCACCAACGAATGCTACTTTACCTTTTGAGGCTTTGCTATTAAGTAGTTCTTCAACTTTTGAAACTTTATCTTGTGGTAATAATTCAGTATAAGCTTCATCTATTTTTAAGTTTTCGGCAACACTAAGACCTACACTTTTACGATCACCAGTAAGCATTACTGTCTTTTTTATATTATTTGCTTTTAAGTCCAAGATTGCTTGTTTGGCATCGTCCTTAATCTCATCAGCAATTAAGATATATCCTTTATATTTACCATCTACTGCGACATTTAATATAGTGCCAACATCATAACACTTTTCAAATTTAATGCCATTTTCACCCATTAGCAATTCATTTCCAACTAGAACACGATGCTTACTTATGGTTGCTTTCACACCATATCCAGGTAATTCTTCGATATTTTTAATTTGTGATTCATCGATATCATCATCATAAGTTGTTTTAATAGCAACAGCAATGGGATGAGTCGAATAATTTTCGGCATATGCGGCAAATTTTAGCAATTCTTCTTTACTAATATTAATTGGTTCAATTTTTTGAACAGCAAACACCCCTTTTGTAAGTGTTCCTGTTTTATCAAATACAATTGTATCGACCTTAGATAAGGCTTCTAAATAATTACTTCCTTTAATTAGAACTCCCATTTTACTTGCTCCACCGATTCCCCCAAAGAAGCTAAGTGGAATAGATATTACTAAAGCACATGGACATGAAACAACTAAAAACGATAAAGCCCGATATAACCATTCGGAAAAGTTTTGTTTTGTAATTAAGGGAATGAATATCGCGATAGCTAACGCAATAATGACTACTATTGGTGTGTAATACTTGGCAAATTTAGTAATAAAGTTTTCTGATTTAGATTTTTTACTACTTGCATTCTCTACTAAATTAAGTATTTTGCTTACTGTAGATTCACCAAATTCTTTAGTTGCTTTAATTTTTATTAATCCGTTCAAATTAATACAACCACTTAGTACTTCATCACCAATAAACACATTCCTTGGTATAGTTTCTCCGGTAAGAGCTTTGGTATCTAAACTAGAAGATCCTTCAATAATAACTCCATCTAAAGGAACCTTTTCTCCTGGTTTTATAGCTATAATATCATCGATTTTGACTTCATCGGGGTTTACTTTTTTTAACGATCCATTAGCATAAAGATTAGCATAGTCCGGTCTTATATCCATTAAAGAGGCAATCGACTTTCGCGATTTTCTAACTGCATAACTTTGAAAAAATTCGCCAACTTGGTAAAACAACATGACAGCTACAGCTTCTGGAAATTCACCAACACCAAATGCTCCTAATGTAGCCACTGCCATTAAAAAATTTTCATCAAATACTTTACCTCTTAAAATATTTCTTCCCGCTTTTTTTAATATCTCTAAGCCTACTAATAAGTAACTTAAAATATATAAGCCATTATTAATCCAGATATTATCAAATTTAAAAATAATCGCGACGAGAAATAAAAGAAGAGCACATATAATTTTTATTCCTTTTTTCTTCATAATACCCTCTAAATTTCTTCTATTTCAACGTCTGGTTCTTCTTTTTTGATTATTTTTATTACTTTTTTTATAATTTCATCTTTGTTATTTTCAGCATATTCTATTTCCATTCTTTGCATCATAAAATTAATGCTTACTTGTTTTACTCCTTCTATTTTCCCTATTGTTCTTTCTAACTCAGCTGCACAATTCGCACAGTCTAAACCTTCTATTTTATAATTACTTTTCATTTTTTACTCCTCCATTTTCTTTATGTTCAATATGCTCAATTCCTATTTCAATTACTTTTTTTACATGATCATCATCAAGCATATAGTAAACTTCTTTGCCCTCTTTGCGACATCTTACAATACCACTTCTTCTTAGTGTTCCAAGTTGATGTGATATGGAAGATTTACTCATATTTAGTACATTGGCAATATCACATACACACATCTCTTCCTTGTCTAAGGCATAAAGAATTTTCATTCTGGTAGTATCACCTAATATTTTATAAAAATCAGCCATTTTATAAAACAATTCATTTTCTAACATTTCATTTGTAATTTTATCAACGATATTTTGATGAATAACATTACAGTCACAGGCAAATTCATTTCGAGACATAATTATCACTCCTTTATATTATATGTAGAAAATAGTTGAATTGTTCTTCAACTGTATTAATTATAGTTGAGTATATACTCAATTGTCAATACTAAAAAAAGCAAAACATGAAGTTTTACTTTATTTGGTTGATGTATCGGGCTAATTCCCTAGCGGATTCTTCGACACCAAGTTTATCGACATTGAGAAGAATGTCATAATTATCGAAGTTTCGCCAATCACGATTAGTATAATATTTATAATGTTTAGCACGACTTTTATTAATTTTATTTATCTCTTTTAAAGCACTATCTTTCTTTAATCCATAATATTTAACAGCTCTTTTTACTTTTGATGCTTCATCACTGTAAAGAAATACTTTAAAAGTATACTTATTATCTTTTAATATATAATCAGCACATCTTCCAACAATTACGCAAGATTCTTCTTTAGCCAATTTCTTTATTACTTGAGATTCAGCTATAAATAAACGATCATCATTGTTATTAGCATATTTACTACTGGTATTTTTTTCGTCAATTTTACTAATGTAATTTTCCGATAATCCAGATTCTTTCGCACTTAAGGCGATCAATTCTTTATCATAGAAGTTAATAGATAGTAACTCAGCTAAGAGTTTACCAACATATCTTCCTCCACTTCCATATTCACGGGATATTGTTATAACAATATTTTGATTATTCTTAGCAACTTTATCTTGAGGATTAATTAATACTTCCGAATTTTGTCTTTTAGTTAATCGGCGATATTCTGATGTAAATATAAATATACACATAAGGAAACATAAACTATCAGCAATAGGACCAGCATATAAAACACCGTAGATGCCAAATTTAAAGCCAATACTTAGTAAACAAGCAATAGGAATAAATAAAATAATTTGTCTTGTAAAAGATACAAGTGTAGCTTTGAAGACATTACCTAATGATTGAACAACAATACTAGTAGTTATTTCTAAAGCATTGATACCCATTACTAACATAAATGAACGACATGTTAAAACAGCAAATTCCATAAATAACTGATAAGCATCATCACTTGAAGAAATAAATAAATTAGTGATAATCTCAGGAAATAAAACAAATACTAAATTAAATATGATACCAATAATTAAATTGATAGTTAATACTTTTCTTAAAGTTTCTTTAACACGAGTATTATTTCCCGCTCCATAATTAAAACCGATGATTGGTTGAGATCCAATCGCAATTCCTAAAACCGATGATATATATAAACTATTTACTTTAGATATTATTCCATAAACAGAAAGAGGTATATCAGCTCCATATTTAGTACTAGCTCCGAGTCTTGTTAACATATTATTCATGAAGACAAATAAAACTAGAATAGTCATTTGCGTTATAAAACTAGATAAACCTAATCCTAATATACGGAAGATAGATTTATTTGGTTTAAAGTCTTTTTTATCTAAAGAAACACTTTTTATTTTTGGAATATAAGCAACTGCTATGATAAAGGAAATAACTTGACCGATGACAGTGGCAATTGCTCCACCAGCAACACCCATTTTAAACCCAAAGATGAATATTGGATCTAAAATAATATTTATAATAGCGCCAATTACTAACATTATCATCGAATATTTAGGCGAACCATCAGCACGAATGATATTAGATAAAGAAGAATAGATAATAACAAATGGTGAACCAAGCGCGATTATTTTCCCATAACTATAAGCATAGGGATAAACATTATCGGTACTTCCAAATAATTTAATTAAGATTGGTAGAAAAAGATATGACAATAATCCTACCATGATAGCAACAATTATTGTGACAGTTATGGCACTTCCTAAAGATTTCTTCGCGTCTTCTTTGTTGCCCTCACCTAATTTTAAGGAAAGATTTGCACTTGTACCATTTCCAATTAATGAGGCAATAGCACCATAGATTAAGACAAGAGGAAAAATTACATTAGTGGCGGCATTACCAACTGTTCCAACTCCTTGACCAATAAATATTTGATCAACAATATTATATACAGAATTTATAAGCATACTTATAACACATGGAATAGAAAAAGATATTAATAATTTATTAATATTTTCGCTTCCTAAATCTAATTTTTTCATAATACGACTTCCCTTCTTTTTATTTAGAAATTTTGCATACTGATTAATTATTGCACAATAAAAATTCGAAGTCAATTAGAAAAATTAACTATTTGACGTAAACATTCTATAGTTCATATTCTTTTATTTCGGTATTTTTAAGACCTAAATTTAAAAACTTACCATCTTTGGGAATTCCATTAAAATAAGCATAGAAAGCTTTCGATACACCACTATGAGCGACTATTAAAACACACTCATATTCTTTTTCTTTAAGTTCATCTAAAAATTCCTTAACTCGATTAAATAAATCAGGGATGCGCTCTTCATTCCCATAATTAATATCCGTATAATAGTTCCAATACTCTTCACGATTAGTGATACTGGTTGGCTTTCCTTCTAAGTTACCTGACTCTCTTTCACGAAGACGTTCATCAATGATAATATCTACTTTTTTAGTATTAAGAATTTCTGCTGTATGTCTAGCACGAGGAAGAAGGGATGAGAATATTGCATCAAATTTGATATCTTTAATTTTTTCACTAAGAATATTGGCTTGTTTAATACCTACTTCATTTAAATCCTCATAACGGTAATTGTAAATGCCTAAAGCATTGGAATTGCATTCTCCGTGTCTTACTAAATATACTTTCATCTTTTTAACTCCTTTTTATTGTCTACTATTTTACAAATTAAAGTATCCCCTTCAACAAATGGATCATTAATAAATTCAATACTACCATAAAACTTTGCTGCTAACTCAAAAACAGTAAGAAGTCGTTCAGTTTTATTTTTACTTATTATATCTTCTTTATTATAATATTTTTTATATAGCATTTCTAAATCATCTTGTTCTAATTTTTCTTCTAAAAATAAGCATTGATATGTTTTGCTTAATAATTGATGAAATTCATAGTTAAACACTTGAAGTAAAGGTATCTTAATATGGGTAATGCCTTTTTCTTTTATAATCTTAATAAATAATTCTAAAGCAATAATAAAATCAGGAGATACCTCTTTATTTCTTAATTTCCTACGAAGACCTTGAATTGATTTTTTCACTTTTTCATTTTTTCTTAATGATTCAAGATTTTGTATTCCGTAAATATAGCATGTTGGCTTATCATCTTCTTTAATAAGTGCATAATGAATTACAGGTAGAGAATAATACCAATATAAAGGTTCATCTTCACTTTTATTTTCATGATTTAGTTGTTTTATAAATATTCTAATATGACGATTAGTTTCAAACCAATCCAGATTACCATGATTCTCATAAGTTATCATAATATCATTATTTTTTAGTAATTCTGTTTCATTACAAGGAAATAAGTAATCATTTTTAATAAACTTTAATTGTCGAGTTAAAAACAAATTAATATCATTGATATCACTTGCTCCCATTCGTAAAAAGATAGTACGCAAAAGTGCACTAGTATTAAAATTATTATACTCATAATATAATTCAAAATTAGCGCGAATACTTTCTAATAAGGAAAAGAACTTTTGATAATCGGGAATATTAATATAAATTTTATTAGGATCACGATTATCTATATATTCTTCGCGAGTACTTTTGATGATATCAATACATTCATTAATTTTGTTTACCGAAATATTTCGTTCTCTGACGTGAATGGGAATATCAAGATACACTAAATCATTTTTAACTTCCATACTTCGTAAATAAGAAATTATTTTTTCTATGTCACTTTGTGTAAAAACAAAGTTTAGATATGGCATATTAAATACTTCACTTTTATAATCAGGTAATAATTGTAAACAAAAGAAACGAAGCATTTTTATTTCTGGATCTTTTAAACGCATATATTCAACCTTCTCTAATATTGATTATAACAAAAAAAGTAAATCAAATATATATTCAATTTACTTTTTATTTAATCGATTTTTCGTTTATATTTAGTTACTATAAGATTTATTATAATAAACACAATGGCAAAGATAAGAAGAATACCCATATTTATTAAAACAGGTTTGATGGCAGTTAATGATATAACTTCAATTTCCTTCATCAGTTCATTATTTTTAATATACCAATATGCTGGAAGAATATGAGCAATTTTTAAGACGGAAGTTGGCAAAAATTCCATCGGTACAAATGCCCCACATAAAAATGCTGAACCTAAGGCGATAACATTAACAATACCATTTAAAGCTTCTTTATTAGTAATAAGTGAGCTTACTAATAAGGCAATAGTTAATGTCGTAAAACTAAATACTAAACAATTAGTAAGATAAATTAGACCTCGTAAACTAAAAAGGACATTACCAACCATAAAGAAACCTATTAGAGAGTACAGTAGCCAAACAATTAATGTATAAACAAAACTTGATAATAATAATTCGCGATTTAATACCTTATAATTTTTACTGCTTACAATAGTTCTTTTTTGAATATTTTGTTCATGAAAACTATTTAATACTATGCCAATTACAAATAAAATAGCGGCCATGATACTGTAACTTGCAAAGTTAAAATAATTAGTAGAATTACTTACTGATGTTGTATCAATTTTGGAAAGTATTTCTACAGAAGTCGTACTATCTAAAGTATCATTAATGGTTTTGATAATATCATCAACATCATGAGATGTACTAACAAGAGAGGACGCAATTTTTAAGTAACGATCTAACATAAGTTCAGCTAAACTAGCTTGATAATCACCCGTTGATTTAACTTTTATTTCGGGGTTCTTACCATTTAATAAGTCTTCTTGATATGAGATTGGTATATAAATTATATAATTAACATCACGGTAAAAGATAGCATCATCAATATTATCCTTATATTCTTTAATATCTTTTAAAGTTGAAACACGATTAAAATATTTTACTAAGTTATCGCTTAATGGAGTTCCTTCATCTTGATTGATGATAAGAACATCGGGTTTACTATTGGTAAAATTAATGCCATTATCATTAGTTGCCATATTCATACCACCAAAAATAATTAATAACACTGTATAAAGAATTATAGTAGCTTTATATTTATTTAAAACGTGCCAAAATGCTTTAAATACTGTCATATGCTTGCCTCCTTAATTCACGATAAGAAATTAAAATCATCAGTAAGGAAAAGATAATTAAACTTATAACATTAAAGATATATCGATCGAGAGTATCATAATAATAAAGTGAATATAGACCATCAGTAATCATGCTTGCGGGATTGATCTTATTTAAAATAGGAATATTTTTATCAATAATATACTTCATAGTTATTCCCATCATTCCAGATAAGAAACATCCTGCCATACTAATAGATATTAAAATTCCTGTTTTAGTATTTTCATTGGATTTAATTAAAGTACCCACAGCTACTCCTAAAGTTAAGCCAGCTAACGAACCAACTAAAGATAAAATAATTATTGGTAGTAGCTTATTACCATAATCAACTTTAATAATGAATATAGTAACTAAGAATAATAGTAATAATCCCACTATTTGAACTAAATAACTTGCTAGTAAACTACCAATTAGCATACAACGTTTATTTATTGGTGATATACTACTACGTTTACCAACACTATTCATATTAGCTAATTTACTATTAATAACATACATAGAAATAATTCCACTATATAAACAGGACATGGCAATTAGAGTATAATATTCAATCATCGTATAACTTAAATTATCATTAGATATATCTTTGATATTAATATCATCTTGTGTAAGAATATTATCAATTTCATTATATATGTGATCATAATCAATTTGAATGTTATTATTAATCCCCTCTTCAATTTTTTTATTCATAATACTATTACTTAATTTAATAGTGCCCATAATATCATCTACAACATATCTAAAAATCGTTTCATTTACACCACTTTGATTAACTATAATACTTGGTTCTTCAGGAGTTAATTTTAATATACCTGTAACCATATTATTTTCAAGTAATTCATGAGCCTCTTTTTCATTTGTTATGGTAACATTAAATAATTGATTATCATTTTCAGGATTGCTTAATTCTTCAAAAACCGTTTTATAAACTTCATTAGTTTTAAAAGTTTCATTATTAATAATAGCAATATCAATAACATCTAACATTTCATTTTTTTCGATATCTGAGAAAGCTAGATTAAATAAAAAACTTAATATAATGGGAAAGGCAAAAGTCCAAAATATTAACATTTTATTATTTAATAAAACTTTTAGAGAATATTTAAAATTATGATAAAACATTAGTCTCTTAATTCCTTTCCTGTTAATTTTAAGAAAACATCATTTAAAGTTGGTCGCATCATAGTTAAATGATTGTATTTAATTTTTTTACTTTTGAAATAATCCATTATTTCTAATATGTTATTTTTACCTTTCTTGTATGTTATTATTAAATGATGTCCATCATAGGTTAATTCATCAACATTTTTTAACTTTTGAATTTCTTCAATATTTTTATTATTTAAGTCGATTACTTCAATACTTATTTTTTCTTCAATACCCGCAAGATTTTTTAATTCATCATTAGTTCCTGATGCAATAACTTGTCCTTTATCTAAGATAATAACACGATCGCATATTAACTCAACTTCTTCCATATAGTGAGTAGTATAAATTATGCTTGCACCATTTTCTCGTAATTTTTTTATACCATCTAGAATGTTATTACGACTTTGAGGATCGACTGCAACTGTTGGTTCATCAAAGAAAATTAATTTAGGTTTATGAGCAATACCACAAGCAATATTAAGTCTTCTTAGTAATCCTCCTGATAATTGTTTAGGATAAAATTTTGTAAAATCTTCTAAACCAACTAATTTAATGGCATCATTGATATACGATTGACGTAACTTTTTATCTTTGATATAAAGACCACAAAAATAATCAATATTATCATAAACAGTTAATTCATTAAATACAGCAACATCTTGAAATACTACACCTATTTGACTTTTAATGTCATTAGCATCAGGCTGCATTGTTTTTCCAAATATTTTTATGTCACCATCATTAAAAGTTAGTAGTGATAAAATACAGTTGATAGTGGTTGATTTACCAGATCCATTAGGTCCAAGAAGGCCAAGAATTTCTCCCTCATGAACTTCTAGACTTAGATGATCTACCGCTGTTAACTCTTTATATTTTTTAGTTAAATTTTTAATTTCAATTATATTTTTCATATTATTTCCTTTCCCTTAAATAGCCATTAAGCATTTCACGAACCGATGTTTCAAGTAAATCTTCAATTTCTTGATTGCTAAAATTAATAGTATGAGTTGCTACTAAGCAAGCAATACCATGAGTAAATATCCATACCTTAACATGGAATTTCTTTTGTTCTTCTTCTGATAATTTAGTTAACTTTTGACCAATTTTTATGACATTATTCCCCGTATCATCACTAGTAATAAATTCTTTAGCATTTAAAGTAGTTTTCTGCATAAATAATACTTTAAAGAATTCGGGATAATCTTGAGCAAATTTAATATAAGCAAGTCCCATTTGTTTGTATGGTTTATCCTTAGTCGGATCAATATTATTCATGTATTCTTGATATTTACTATATATCCTGTGATAGACTTCTTGCTCTAATTCTTCCATGGATGAAAAATTGTGAAATATAGGTTGCACTGAACAGCCAAGAATAGAAGCAATCTTTCTTGCATTAACGCTTTTAAATCCTTCTTTAGCAACAAGATTATATGTTACATCAATTATTTCTTCTTTTTGATATTTTTTTATTGGTGGCATAAATTACTCCTTTTAAATAACATATGTTATATATCGATTGTTATTATACATTAAAAATAAAAACTTGTAAATAAATATTACAAGTTTTACCATCTCGTTAATACAAAATCTGCCGTTGATTGAACCTCACTTTTTGAAATAGTACTTTCCCATTTAACTACACCATTTTTATTTCCCTCAGCTATAGTATAACTATCGGAATTTGCTTTAAGCACTATGAATGATGAACTTTCATTATTTAAAACAACTATATCGCCTACTCTTATATTACTAAAATTTTGATGTTTTGTTGCTTGACATGAACCAAATGCAGCATCACTTAATAAGAAGGCAAAAGCAATACTTCCTTTACCAGAAATGTAAATACCGCCTTTCCATTGAAAGTACTTGGTTTCGTCCCATGATGTTCCATCGGGATATATGCTTTTTCTTGACATTAGAACATTATATACTTCACTTTCACTGGGATGATTACATACAGTCGTCGTTGTTGTTTTAGTTGTTTTTAAGTTGATTTTGGCTAACTCTTTAGTTGTTTTAGTTGATGTACTACGACTTGTTGAAGTTGAGTTCGATATATTTTTAGATGCTGTTGTCGTTTTAGCCGTTTCAGTTATTTCTTTTGTTGTTGTCTCTTTAGTCGTACTAGTGGTATTCATATTGGTATTTGCCTCTTCTTTTATTTCTTGATTTTTTCCACATCCTGTTAATAGCACTAGAACTATAATTACAAATAATAAATATTTTTTCATAAGCTTACCTCTTTAAATTATTATATCATCTTTTTACGCAAGAAAACTAATCTTTTAGATTCTTTTTAATGTTATCTATTTTCATCATCACTTCTTTAATATTTTTTTCATTACCATGTTCAGTTGGTATGTAATATTTTTTATTTTTTAATGAATCTGGTAGACATTGCATATTAGTTAAACCGACATCATAATCATGAGCATATTTATAGCCTTTTCCATATCCTAGTTCTTTATTTAACTTAGTTGGAGCATTACGAAGGTGCAATGGAACTACTTCATTAGCTGTTTTGATGGCATCTGCTTTAACTGTTTCATAAGCTTGATATAAGGAATTGGATTTAGGTGAGACACTTAAGTAAACGACTAATTGAGCAATATTGACATTACATTCAGGCATTCCTAAAAAATTAACAGCTTGATAAGTACTAGTAGCTTGAACTAAGGCATTCGGATTAGCAAGACCGATATCTTCTGAGGCAAAACGAACAAGACGTCTTACAACATATAAAGGATTTTCTCCTGCTTCAAGCATTCTAGCCGTATAATATAAAGCGGCATCGGGATCACTATTGCGCATTGATTTATGTAAAGCTGATATTAAGTTATAGTGTTCTTCCCCATTTTTGTCATATAAGAAGGTCTTTTTGTGCAATACTCCTTCTAAATCACTTTTGGTTATTTTCTTTTTATTAATCGTATTAATTAAATTTTCAAAAGTATTTAAAGAGGAACGAGCATCTCCATTACTTAGGTTAGCAATTATATTAAAGCATTCTTCTTCAACTTTGATATTATGATAATACATTTGATTTGCTCTTTTTAAAATACTCACAATATTATCTTCACTTAAGCTATTTAATACATAAACTTTAGTTCTCGATAAAAGAGCTGAATTTACTTCAAATGATGGATTTTCGGTTGTTGCACCAATCAAAATAATATCGCCATTTTCGACAAATGGTAAAAAAGCATCTTGTTGAGCTTTGTTAAAACGATGAATTTCATCGACAAAAAGAATCGTTTTTTTATTATTCATTTTATTGAGTTTGGATGTTTCAATTATTTCTTTAATATCTTTAACACCTGAAGTAACAGCTGATAATTCATGAAAATAGGAGCTCGTTTTATGAGCAATTATCTTAGCTAATGTAGTCTTACCTACTCCTGGAGGCCCCCAAAATATCATTGAAGTTACAAGATCGTTTTCAATCATCTTACGAATCGATGAATTAGGACCAACGATTTCTTCTTGTCCAACAAAATCATCTAAGTCACTTGGTCGCATCTTTTCCGCTAAAGGTTTAAAAATATTATTATCTACTTCTTGATCAAACAAACTATCCATTTTAATTTCTCCTCACATTATAATTATATTATATAAAACATTTGTTTGCAATATAAAAAGCAAATTATAATAATTTGCTTTCTAATAATCTTTATCAATCTTAATTAATCCACTCGCATTTAGTGAGTACACTGTATCAGCAACTTCTTCAATATATTTACGATCATGAGAAATACTTATAATAGTTCCTTTAAAATCTTTTAAAACATTCCTTATAACCGGATTAGATAATGGGGATACATTTCTAGTTGGCTCATCTAAAATAATAACATTATTTTTATCAAGAACTAACTTTATTAAAAATAATTTAGCTTTGGTTCCATTACTTAAGTTGGATAATTTACCTGTCATTTCCTCTCTTGTTAACTTCATGTTTCCAAGATAAGTTCTAGATCTCGTTATTTCTTCTTGATTCTTACCATCAGCAATAAAATCTAGGGCATATTCATACTTATTTAATTCATCATCATAATTTTGAGGCATGTAGCCTACTTGAATATCTTCTCTTTTTAATAATTCTTGAGCGATAATTTTTATTAAAGTCGTTTTACCTACTCCAGACTCACCAATAATACACATATGGGTATTACCAATTATATCTAACTTAATATCTTTTGATAAAACCCTGTTCCCAACTTTAAGATAAGGAATATCTATTTTTAAAATAATTTTATTTTTAGGAATATAAACATCTTCAAAGAAAAAGTTAATACTTTCTTCCACATCAGGCATTGAAGTTAATTCAGTTTGAGTAAGTCTTTTCTCTTGAGATTTTAGGGCATGCATTTTTTTCTTTAAAAGTCGAGCACCATGTGGATCACTTCTTGAAATCACTCTTTGATCATGTTCAACACTTTGTAAAACTTTGTTGAGTTTTTCCTGTTTTTTATGATATTCTCGTCTTTCATTTGTTGCCATTTGTCTTTGTTTATCTAAAGCTAGATTACGCCTTTTTACATACTCATCATAAGTTATTTTTAAATATGTATGTTTAGCTTCTGTTTTTTTCTTTATTTGTTCGATGTGTAAGATTTGATTAGCGGTATTAGATAATAATACTTCATCATGAGAGATAAAAATAATTGGTTTATCGCATGTATTTATGAATTTTTCTAGCCATTCTAACGTTTTGATATCTAAATCATTAGTTGGTTCATCTAAAAATAACATGTCATTATCCTCAAGCAATAATTTTAAGATACGGACTTTAACTTTTTCACCACCTGATAAAGTATTGATTATTTGTTTTAAAATGGCATCACTTAAATTAATTTGCTCAATATATTTATAAAAATCATTAATTTTATTGTAATAATCTTCTTCATCAGTAAATAAATAATTATATACTGACATATTTAGAAATTGTTTATTCATTGATTGTTCTAAATACCCGATTCTATTGAATCTATTATTGATAGTTCCATTTATTTCTGCATAATCACATTCATTCATTAGGACTTTTAGGAGCGTTGATTTGCCATTACCTTCTTCTCCAATAATGGCGAGTTTATCTCCTTTATTTAAAGTAAATGATAAATTATTAATTAAGATACGATTATCTATTTTGATTGTTAAATCTTTTATTTCAAACATATTATGCCTCCACTAGACATAATCAAAGTTTATGTCGTACTTATTTATTTCTTATTCTCATGTTATCACTCCTCAGAAAAAAACACTTTCATATGCATTATAACATAGAAAGTGTCTAGAAAAAAATTAATCAAAATTTTTCTTCTTAGTCAATTTAATATCTAATTCTTTAATTTCTTCGAATACTTTATCAATTTCCTTAAATATTTCTTCTTTGGTGGCATCAGTTTCATTAATTAGAATATCAGAAACAGATTTTTTATAATCTCTTTTATTGTCTTTATTTAATTGGTTCCAATTGATATCTTTAAAATAAGATGAGATTTCCTTATTTAAAGATATTTTCCCTTGAAGCATTAAGACAGCAATAATGGGATAGCCTGGATAGTTTTGCCAGTAAGTTGAATTATCGTTAGAATAGTAAGTATTATCTTGCCATTTTATCAAATACTCTTTTTCTAAGTTGCTTGATTTAACAGTAGCATAGTCATCGTAAATAGTAATACGGCTATCTTCAATTGCTGTATAAGCTTCAGGTATTTTTTCAATAGGTGGTAATTTAATCATTTTTATCCTTCTTTCTATAAAGTTAATTCCATCTCGATATGAGCAACTCCTTCTTCCATAAATTCAGAAGATGTCGTTATAAATCCATATTTTTTATAAAATTCTTCGGCATGTTTTTGCGCATGAATATATATTTTGTTACAGGGCATTTTTTCTTTTATAGCATTAAGACTTTCTGTTAATAATTTGCCGCCAATGCCTTGCCCATGATGCAAAGTTAATACTCTTCCCACTTTAACAACATCTTTTTGGTTATCTTTATAAAAAGCTCGTAAATAAGCAATAACTTTATTATTTTCTAGATAAAAGCAATGGAGACTTTCATAGTCAATATCATCCATATCTTGATAATTAATATTTTGTTCCATAATAAATATCTCTGCACGGGATTTTAATATTTCATATAACTCAGTTGTTGTTAGTTCTTTAAATGTCTTAGTTACTAGTTGCATATTACTTCCCTCCTTTTTATATTCTATGATAACTAATAATAAAATTATTCTTTATCTAAAGTTATCGTGTCATAAGCACCTAAGTCATAAACTTGATAACCTAAACTTTTTAAAGTCTCATGGGCAACACTACTGCGTTTACCACTTCGACAGTAAACTAAGATTGTTTTATTTTTATCTAAAGATGTGTTTTCATCTATTTCATCGTAAGGAATATTAATAGAATCTTTGACATGACTATCTTGATATTCTTCTTTAGTTCGAACATCAACGACAACATAGTTATTTTCTTTTAAAATTTTGTCTAAAGTGTTTTCCTGATTAGTTTTAGATGCACATCCACACAAAATTACCATAATAAAAATTGAAAGTATTACTTTTTTCATAATTATTCCTCTTTCTTATTTTGTTCCCAATTCAAGAAAAATTCACTGGCATCAGACCAAATAAAATTGCGTGATCCAGTTATTTCTTCAATGGCTAAAGCGCCAATATAAGCATTGACTCCTGTTAATTCACTATTTTTATACATACTTTCTAAAACGGGAATAGCCTTTTCTCCAAGAGCTACAATGTTATCATAATATTCATTATCAATATAATCATAAGGGTTTGAAGAAGAAAGATCGGCAACATTAGATATTTGGTCTAGATTATTTAAGATTTCTTCTTTTAAGGTATTATCAATAATCTCCGTAACTTTATCAGTCTTTTTAATGGGAATATTTGTATCAACATTATTAGTACAACCACAAGTACAGATGAGACACATTAATATAACAATTATTTTTTGCATAATTCACCTACTTTTTCGAATTTAATAGAGAGCCAATGGCAACACCTAAGGACATTCCAATAGGAATACCAAAGCACATGCACATTGTTAAATTTTTTGTAAGTATTCCAATAACGCTACCAAGACCAGCTCCAATACACATACCAACACTCATACATAAAGCAAGGTTATTTTCTTCTTCGTTATTTTTTTTCATTATTCAATTCTCCTTTAAATAATTATACCATGAAAAAAACATATCTTAAAGATATGCTTAATTATTTTTCAGCTTTCCAAGTCACTCCAGAATCACGACTTGTAAAAATTATTTCTCGTCTTTCATAATTATTATTCTTAGAATTTTTAATATCAACACTGGCTGTTAATTTTAATATATCATTTTCATAGAATGGTAATTCTCTAATAGTTAAATTTTCAACATTTTTTTGATTAATAAACTCACAAAATTGAAAAGTCTTACCACCATCAGTTGTTACATACATACTATTGGCATCACTAAGACTTAGTTCTCCATTGTTTAAAGCAAAGCCAATTAATTCGTTAACAAAAGTAAATCTGGCATTAGTGCTAAGAGAAATAAAGCCACCAACTCTTTGATAAGTTTTTCCACCATTTTTACTAGATACAATATGGACAAGATTTTTTTGACCTAAGGCAATATCAAATTTGGTAAAACGCATTATAGTATCATTAAAACGCTTTTCATAAAGAATTTCTTCTTCCTCGGGCAAAAGATAAGTCTCATCATCTTTTTTCTCTTCTTTTCTTTCATAAAGAATATCTTTATGTTCCGAAATCATTTGATGATTATTATCATAATAATAAGTAATCTCTTCTTTTTTAGTTACCTTTCCTACTTGATCATAGTAAATATATATCACGATATCTTTATCTTTCGATGTTTCTTCAAGTATGGAAGATATTTTTAAATTTGTGCTGCGAAGAAATGGTCCATAATAGTTATAATAATTAATGTTATCTTGGCTAGATTCCACTACAACATATTTTTTATCATCAAAAGACTTAACATGCTCAGATATAAAAATAGAAGGAATAATATCTTTAAGAAATAATTTTACTTTGGAAGATGTAAAAATTATAATAGTTGTTAAATTACTAATAAGAAGAAGAACTATAATAAAAATTATAATTATTCTTCTATCTTTATTAGTTTGATATTTCTTATATATATAACAAATTAAACGAAATAATAAAAATAATATTATAATTGATATAACAAATAAATTAACCCAAATTCTAAACCTAATACCCAATAATCTGAGTAAAAACGTTGCAAGAATGTAAATAAAAAGAAAAACAAAAATTCTCATAAATAAATTATACTTTTTCATATCTCACCTACTCTAAAATAATATCGACAGCATAGTCTTTTAAATAATTATCATATAAGATTAATTTTTTCTTTTTAATAAGAAAATTGGTAACAGGATTAATTAATATTTGCGATTCTTTAATTTCACTTCGAGTATAAATAAGTTTATTATTTTTGATTTCATAAGTACCTATGGAAGACTCTAGAGTTGTCATTAACTTGCTTTTGGAATCATAAGTTTTAACAATTAAAGTAGCTTCAAATTGATCAGTAGATTGATTATATACTGGACGAAAATAAATAATTAAATTTTTATCAGGAGATATGTAATGAAGACCTTTTGCAAAATCGCCTAAATGCTCTTCATACTCTTCAATTAAAAGTTCACGACAATAATTGCCATTTCGAATATCATAAGAAACTGTATTATAAAATAAATAATTTTTGACATCATAATTGATAATTGTGATATCAGTTATAGGATCATAATAGTATGTAGTATCGCGACAATTAATATGTTCAAGATAATTTAAATAATTTTTAATTTCAGTCTTTAAAACATGGTTATTACGAAAATTTTTATAAGAATAATTATTATCTAATTTATGCATAGCAAATGAATATTCAGGTATTCCTAAAGTAACTATCTTATCTTTATATTTTAAAGTTTGTATTTTATAGCCGAAAGGTAAAAATTCAAATAATATAAAAAGAATTATTATCATAGTTATACTAAGCAATATCATAAATCTTTTTGTTGCTTGCTTTTTTAAATTCATTCTTTCTTCATTTAAAATACTCTCTAAATTAGAATTAGTTTTTTTTCTTATTTGTAATATCGCGTATATATCCGTATCAAGTATTTCAGCTAACTTATCAAGTAAGGCAATATCTGGAATACTTAATCCTCGTTCCCACTTACTGACAGCTTTAGCAGTAACATAAAGAGCACTTCCTAACTCCTTTTGAGTTAAGCCTTTAGCTAATCGTTGTTGTCGTATAAATTTTCCGATTTTATCTGGATTCATATTTTTCCCTCATCTCAAGTTCATTATAATATAATCACTACTTTTAAGCAATCGACTGGTAGTTTACAAGTAAAAAATCACTAATAGTAGTGATTTTAATATTAAAAAATAAAGTCTGTATCAACATGATATTTATTCTTGTTTTTTAAATCAATATAAACTGGTATTTGTTTAATATCTTTACTTAAAATTATTGGTTCAGGATTATCCCAAAGGTTTTTACTTTTAAAAGTATATCTTATGCCATTTTCAGGATCATCCCAGACGCATACAATATAATATGGATGACGATCATTTAAAGTATAATAACTATTGATTTCCGTTTTTAAGTAGTAGGCATATATCAAATGTCCTTTAGCTTTTAAGTGTTTTTCTTTGCTATTCTTTTTTATAATAATAATAAAACCAGTACTACCAACTATTAAAAATACAAAACCAATAAGAGGTAAAATTATCATACTTTTATCTAAATCTTTATTACCTATTTTATGATAATCAAATTTATCATAATAAATATCAATTTTCTTACCCTCATAAAAGCTAGAAATATATCCATTTAACTTGCTTTCATATTCCGTTCGACCTATGACATAACTTACATACACTGTATGCGTAGTATCACCATCAGAATCTCGTGATGCAGTTATTCTTGTAATAGTTCCTGTAGTATCAATCTTATTTTCATAGCTAAATATATATATACAGAAAATTGTTCCTACGACAAAAAAGAGAAAACCTAGAGAGAAAAAGAAAAGCCACATTAATTTGAGGATTTTTTGGTGTTTCATCTTAATTGCCTACTTTTCTAAAAGATATGCATTACTTGGATTAACAGCTGCTGTTTTAGTATAAATAATCCAGTCAGTTATATCATCAATGGTATACCATGCTTCATCACCTGTATGCATATTTTTAATATCATATGGTTCTTGAGTTAATTTAGCTTTAAATTTTTTACCTTTTATTTCTAAAAGTTCAAACCAAATATGTTCAAATTTACCTTTCTTTTTTAATGGTAAACCAATTTTTAATAGGACTTGATTGTCTTTATCTTTAATAGCTTCCTTGACATATGAAAATCTTTCACGAGCTAAGGATGCCATTCTTTCAGTTTCTTCATCACTAAAGAAGAATAAAGGATTTTGTCCCCAGTATTCATTATAGATAGAGACTTTCTTTAAAATATGATTCTTTTCTTCCTCTTCACTAGTATATAAAAATATTATACTTGTTTTACTATTATGACCATTTTTACGATCCTTAGTATTTCCGAGTTTTATCTTTTTATATTCACCTATTCCCTTTGTCCAAGGGATAGAAGTTACAACAACAGGTTCTCCATTTATTAAGTTTCCTATATAAGCCCCTTGATAATAATAATCTCTTTCTTTTCGATCGATTAAATACATGGCATATGTGATAATTAAATTATAGTGTTGTTGATATACTTCTTGATTAGAATCAAGAATTTCTAATTCACTTATGCCTGCTCGACATAGTCCATGAGTGTGAAGCCAAACTTCGCCATTTGGATCTGTAACAGCTTGGACATTAAATAAATCTTTCGAACTAGGTAAGACTTTCGAAGTAGCAGCCATATTAACCCATTTGGCTGGTAACATTTTTTCGGCACTTTCATCCATTACCCCAACTAAGTCAGGTACCATAGTTAAAATAAGTTTTAATTGTAAATGAAAAGATTTCTTAGCATTTTCATTAAATGGCATAAAAATAGTAATAGCTTTAGTGGCTTCTAGAATGCTCTTTTTTTCTTCTTCGGTAAATAAAAAATTCTTTTCAAGATAATAAGCTGGAACGGAGATACCTCCTAAATATATGCCAACTTCATATAGATCGTGGTCATAAATTACCTTTAATGAAACAGTTCCATCAATTTCATACTTAGTATCTTTAATAGTAAATTCTTTACTAGCCTCTAAAGCAGCAATTCCTGTTTTTAGAATATTTTCATCAAATACTTTTGGTATTATCATCATATATGATTTTTCTTCCCAGTAATATAAAGGGTTCTCAATTAATTTTTTTCTAAACATTTTAAACATCCTCTCTTATTACTAATTATATCATGAAAAAAGTAAATCCTATATTGATTTACTTATACTTTCAACTAATTTTACTTCTTCGAGATTTATATTTATCAAAGATAATAAAACCAATTATGAAAATTAAACTTATGATAACAAATAAGTAGAAACTAATTCCCCTAGATATAATCATCGCGCTACTTAAAATACTAGCTGGGAAAAACATTTTGAATATAACCATAAAAGCCCCTTCACTAGCTCCCATAGCTCCTGGTAATGGGAGAGATGCAACAGATATATATAAAACAGCTTCAATGATGATGAAGGTGAAAATGCTATATTCAGTTAGTCCAAAAGAACGATAAATGAAAAAAGGAATACTGTGATAGATACTCATCTGAACTAATGTTGTAAGAATTGTTTTTAATAAAAGTACTTTGTGATGACTTAAATACTCAGCACACTCATGATACTCTTGCATTTGGATTAATGATCGTTCATATAAATCATCAGCTTTTTTATAATGAAACTTTTTTAATATTTTATAGAATAGTTCGATTAGACTATTTCCCATCTTCTTAGAGAAAATCATTATAACTAAAAATACTTGAATTACAATATTGACTGTAAAACCAAATACAAGTAAAAACTTAATATTACCAATACTATTTAAAAGAAGATCATAGTTAAAGATAAAACCTAGTAATGCTAAAAAAAGAGTTACAAATTGAAAGCTTAATAGTTCAATAAGTAAAGCTAAAGTACATTTGGATATTTGCAATTTATCTTTATTCATAAAGTATAATTGCATTGGCTGACCACCTGTAGATGAAGGAGTTATTGAACTAAAGAAAAAACTTACAATACTATATTTAAAAGTTTGAACTATTGATACTTTTTCTTTAAAACTTCTTAAGATTCTAAAAGTATTCAATCCTTCCGCAAAAATATAGATAAACATACATAAAATAGCTAATAATAGATATACCTTATTGGTTTCTTTAATATTGATAATAATCTCATTAAAATCATTATTTTTAAATACCATGTAAAATGTTAAAATAGCAATTAATATAAATATAATAATATTAATAATTCTCTTTATAGTAATTTGTTTTTTTATTTTATCAATCATTTTTACTACTTCTTTCCTAAAATATTTTATCACTTATTCATATAATAAAGCAAACTAGTTGACAGTTTGCTTTATATGCCTCGCTTAATAATTATTATAGAAAAAATATTTAAAATTGTCATTGTTTTATTGTTGTTTTTTCTTACAATTTTGTAAGAATTATTTACTTTGAATAAAGAATTCTTCCTTAAAGCCATTTTCTAGTTTTAATAAGGCGATCTTTTTATTTATCCCACCAGCATAACCCGTTAGATTTCCATTTGTTCCAACAACCCGATGGCATGGAACAATGATCGATATTTTGTTTTTACCTACTGCTCCACCAACTGCTTGAGCTGACATGCTTTTTTTACCCAATTTTTTGGCAATAGTATCGGATATTTCTTGATATGTTGCAGTGCTGCTGTAAGGTATTTCCAAAAGTTGTTTCCATACTTCATTTTGAAAAGCTGTTCCTGTAAAATGAAGTGGTAGTTGAAAATTTGGTACACGACCACTAAAGTAGATATCTAACCATCTTTTAGCATCCTTTAATACTTTCGTTTCTTGTTCGAGATGGCTTAAATCTAAATTATCCGCAAAGTATTTTTGATTAACAAACCATAAACCAATTAGACCTTGATTATCAGCAGCAAGTAATATTTCTCCCAAAGGAGATTGATATTTAGTTGTATATTGCATAGAACCTCCAAATTATCGACAGTAGTTAATTAAATCATCATTAGTTGGATGACTATTTTTACTAATAACCCAATATTCATTTTCTTTATCAAAATGACATCTATATACATCATAAAATGGTGTATCATAGTAAATAACATCTCCAGTCGAACCAATTCGTTCTTGATCCATATTCTATCTTCCTTTCACATTTTTATTTTATATTGTAAAAGTATTCTTGAATACGAAATAAAACTTGAGTTTATTTAATTTTCTATTTTAGTAATGACGGGTTTTCCATCTTTATCTAATAAAGGAGTTATACCAAGCCCATATCCACTTTTTAAAACAAGATATGTAACACCTGTTTCTTTATCGACTAAAACTTGTCTAATTCCTTCATCCTTAAATGAAGAGCCTTCTTTTAAGATAACTATAAATCGATCATTTTTATATTTCATTTTTCATTTCTCCTATTCATAAACTCTTCGTATTATATCAAGAAAAAAGTAAATCATAAATATGATCTACTCGTTAATTTGTAATTTATCTCTTAATTTTTCTTATAAATAATAAATAGATTAATATTATAATTATACTCAAATCGTACCATCTTGGTCCACCAAATATTATAATATCACTTACTATTGTAACTATAATTATTCCAACCGAAATTATTTTAGCTAATAGACCTTTTTCTTTTGTCATCCAAGTAAAATATGCCAATATTGGAGAACATAATGAGAAACATAGCCATCCCTTAATAAAATTCCAGCCATAAATTGAATGCGTTAATTCAGCGGTAATATAGTATGTTAGTAACATTCCTAAACAAAATGGTAAAATATTAATCATGGCTTTTTTCTTTGTATCACTAAAAATTGAAATCAAAACTCCAAACAAAATCCATATAGATAGTTCGGAAAATATTTCTCCAAAAGTAAAACCATAATGTTGAACATAATCATAAATATCTAAATATTTAGAAAAAATACCTAGTATGCCACCAATTATAAATAAACTTATGGGATTTAAAATATATTTTTTCATATAAACTCCATTTCAAAATTATTATTTATCTTTAATTATGTCAAAAAAAACGATCTTAAATACTACTTATTAAAAATTGTAATTTAATTATCACTATCTTTATTAACATAGTTATATTTTTTTATTTTAACAATTAAATAAATATAAATTACTAGAAAAATTATTGATAATGCAATTCCAAAAAGCATAGCTATTTTAGAAAAAGCATTTATAGCAACACCAATAAATATAAATTCTAGAAAACCTATTAAAATAGTAATAATAATGTACTTAAGTATTTTAGGTACCTTGGTACTATTTATTATATCAGCAAATATCCATTCCATAACTCTCTCCTATATTATAATTTAATAATTACTTAATCTCAAAATTTTCTGTTTTCAAATCACAATAATATCTACCACTTGTAGCAGTAAATTTTAAAACACAATAATCTGGATCAGTTATTCCTTTTTTATAAAACATTGTATCTCCTTTTTTCCAAATCATATTTTTAGTTTCTTGGTCTGTTAGGACTTCCATTTTACCTTTTAGCATAACACCCACATACTTAATAAGACCTTTGTGATAAAAATAAACACTAGCATTAGGATTATCTTTATACTGTTTTACTCGCATAGATGAAGTATTAGTGGAAAAATAAAATTCTTTTAATCCTATTCTCTTTCTGGGCTTTAGCATAGCTTTTATATTGGGATAATTTTCATCATCAATAGAACATATAAAACTCACCTTTTGTTTATCAATAAAGCTTTCTATTTTCTTTAAATCCATGATCCTTCAGCTCACTTTCAAATTACTTTTTTTATTTAGTTTACAATAAGACCTAACTTTATATTCATTTACTACTAAATTCAACTATCTTTTTCGGGATATTCTTTATCTTTCCAATACCACCATTTTAATTTATCTTCTTCCCAATTAGTATGCTCGGCATAATATATAGCCATTCGAAAAAGATATAATTGACATTTATCTTCTTTGTAGCCTTTAATTTTACAATCATTTAAGTATAAGTCTTCGGGCTTTTTTCCTTGTAAATCTTCCACACAAGTTATTCCAATACTTAATAAAGATTGTTTTGTTTTATCTCCAATGTTGGGTATTTTCTTCAAATCTGTTTTCATTTTTACACCATCAATTACTTATCCTTTCGATATACTATTATTTGTCTTTTTTTATATAGTTCAATATTCTTGTTACTATTGGCTTAAATATTAAATATATGATATAGCCAATAATTCCACCTAATGTATTAGTTATTAAATCCGTTACATCAGATGATCTAAAACCATTGATTAGAGGCTGTAGGAGTTCGATACTTAAACTCAATAGAAATGTATAAAATGTAACTTTAAATAATTTGGCGTTTTTATCATTTATAAGTGGAAATAAAAAACCAAAGGGAATGGTCATCATAACATTTAATCCGACTTGTCTAAGAAAATCACCTCGTCCATTAAAAACATCAATAAAAGGTACTAAATTCATAGGTTTATATGGATGGTTAAATATAAATGGTAGAGATGTTATTATAGGCATTAAGGTAAAATATAAAACAAAAGATAAATACACATACATTAGGGTATTTATGAGTAATATATCTTTACCTTTTGATTTCCATTTTTTAAAGAATTTAAAAATATATATTATTATTAGTACGGTAAAATCTACTAATATTTTCATATTATATCACTCCCATTAAAATTTAATCATTTGAACTTTCATCTATAAAAACTATTAAATCTGACTCTTTTTCCTTCCAATCATTATTATAATCTCTATAATGCCAATGATCTCCATCTCAGTTTTGGAGTTATCTATTTCTTTTTTTACTTCCATTAAAAATTCTATTATTTTATCCAAATCATGTTTTTTGCAAGTTAGTGTTGCTTGACTTAATTCAATAATTTTTGCAAATTCTAAATCATTATTATCATAGCCAAATATTCTCATGTTTTTGTCACTCCTAAATTACTTTTCTTCTTGTTATTTCATTTTATCAAAAAATTAGCATATCATAAATACAATAATTTAGTTTTATTCTCTTTCATAATTATTTCCAATAACCTGACATTTCAAAATCTACACAATCAAATTCTTTTATTTTATCCCAATCTCTTTCTAAGATAATATCATCAACTTGTTGTGCTTTATATAATTCATCTAATGTCTTATAATTATATTCTCCGCTTTGTTCTTCAAGTGAGCCACATCTTTGAAATGAACAATGGTCATCATAAATAATAATCATATATTCATAATTTTTATCTTCAAATATTAACCTTAATTCTGCTTCAATATGATCTTCGTTTATACTTTTTAGTAATAATTTTTTTATTTCTTCAAAAGTATATTTTGTCATAGTCGCATCCTCCTATATGTAATTTAAAATTTTAGTATTTTTTTACCCTATTTTCATTATCGTATAAATTATGAAAATCATTTACTGTCATTCCAAAAAGATCATAATAATTAATCTTTTCTATCTCATCATATATTTTTTTGATTTTTTCTAGTGGTAATCTTTCAAGTTCTAATAAATCAGATAATTTTGTCAAATCTATAATAGATAATCCTTTTCTTACAAAAGGAGAAAAGGATAATACTCCAGGTATACTATAAGTTAATGTTTGAAGTAATTTTTCTCTAAATAAATCCATGTATATATAGGAATTTTCAGAATTAGCAAAAATGTATACTATAGCAATTTTATTGGCAAATTGTTTTTCTACAGGATCAATGTCTAGATCTTTATTATAGACTATTTTTCCTAAATATAATTTTGTCAAATCTATACCATATTGGTTGCTATTATTATTAACAAATTGTTTAATATTTTCTCTTTTCTGCTCAATTGTATATTTTTCTTCAAGGTCTGACATATATTTCAACTTCTTTCTATTATGACTTATTACTATTCCTCTTTCTCTTTAACTATATCAAAAAAAGAGCAAATCATAAATACAATCTGCTCCATAAATTCTAATTTGTTATTCAATAGTAAATTCTGCTGATATATAAAATTTTTGTTCTGTTTCATTTTCAAAATAAACTTCTTTGATTATTCTGTATTCTCCTTTTGCTAGTTTACCATAGCCATATTCCCAGTTCAATTCAAGTTCTTGTGATTTATTTTGTTCTACTCCCCAAAGTGGTTCATTGAAATTTAGTTCTGCATTTATTTTGTGCCATTCATTATTTTTCTTGATTTCTATCTTATAAACTTCATCATAACGAAGTAGTTTATTACTATCATTTTTTAAAATTAATGTAACACCTGTATTTTTCAATGTACCATCTTTAACAGATAATGAAATAGCACTTTGTGAAATTTGAACATCAGATTTGCCACCTACATCAAACTCGTTTTTTCCACATCCTGTAATTCCTAAAAAAATAACTGCACATAGTAAAATAGTTAATATTGTCTTTTTCATTTTATCAATCCTCCATTGTATCATTTTCCTTCGTGTCTATCTAAATAACCTACTTTTTTATATTCATTGTTTTAATAAAAGAAAATACTTCATCATCGTCTGTATTATAATTTACAAAAGCGATATAAGAGTTTATATCATAAAAAGAAATGTCACTCCAAGTTTCACTTCCATCATAGTAACCTACTTTAGCAAAGTTACCCTGATTTAAATCTAATCTTTCTTCTCTTCTGCCTGTTCCACAAACACTAAATCCTGTATTATAGTAATATAGCATAAAATAATGGTTATCTTGTTTTGTCGATATTTTCAAAGCAAACTTATAATTTTCTGATTCCTCAAGTTCCTCAAATTCCCACTCATCAGGAATATTAAACTCTATAGTAGTATCATCTATCGTCTTAGAATATCTTTCTTGCTCTTCACTAATGGTTTCTTTACGCTTATTTAAAATACATCCTGATAATACTATTGATATAATTCCATATAGTAAAATAGTAAACATTATCTTTTTCATTTTCAATCCTTATTTAAACTAGTGTTCTATATCATGTATAGTAAAATCTTTATTGCCGATATAGACATCTTTATTGCCATCTATTGTATGAAGTTTTAAAATCGTATAATTATCGTAATGATATTCGATACTTCCACCATCATCATATGACGCTGCATTTGGAAAATCTTTAATAGCTTTAGCCAGTATTTCATTCATAGTTATTTTGTTACTTTTTAAAGCATTTTCTAACGAATATTTTTGATTATCGACAACTATTTCCACTTCGCCATTGTAAGTGTAAATATTATAATCATATTGTTTACTTGTTTTTTTATCTATGATTTGTTTTTTTGTGTTTTTATTTTTTTCTTGAAAGATTAGTTTAAAATTATCTAATGTTTTTATTTCTATCTTGGTTGTGTCTATTTGAGCTGGATAACTTTCATAAATCATTCCTTTGTAGGTGATTTTTACAATTGTCTCGACTTCATAATTAGTGTTATTATAGTTATCTAATTCTATAAGAAATTTATCGGAACTGTATAACTCTTCCTCATAAGCATATGGTTCTACCATGAGATGAGTTTTATTTACTTCTGTCACAATTCCCAAAAATGTATGTTCATTATTATCATATTCTGGGCAAGTAAACTTTGTATTACTAAAATGCCAACTAACAGTGACAATGTCAGTATCCTTAACACAATAGTAAGTATTTAGAATTATGCCTTTATCAACATAACTATCCTCATTTATCTTTTCCTGCCAGCTTATAAAAGGACTTTGCTTTAATAGTCTTGCTTGTAGAGTATCTAACAATATAAGACTCACTAAAACACTTACCACTATTAAACTAATTTTCTTTAATTTTTTCATAATATCATCTCCAATCTTATATTAATTTATAATTGATATTAATAAGTCAGATAATTCTCGTTCACTTATACCATTTGTCTCGATAAAAAAATTATAATTTTTACAATTAAATTCAGCAAAATATAAAGTTTGGTATTTATATATTTTAAGTTTAACGTTATCAATAAAGGTTTCTTTCGTTCTTTCACTAGTGAAGACATAAGCGCTGATAGGTTTATTAGTATTAGAAAAAGAAAGACGAATACTTTTACTTTTACTTTCATTCGAATAATAATAAACTAATGAATTTAAAATATCATGTCCACTATTTTGATCTTTTTTCGTAAAAACACCATACCTTTTAAAATTATCTAGATCTTCTGGTATTACTAAAATAGTATCTAAATTTTCTATTTCATAAATTGATTTGTCACTATCATGATGTACTTCATCTTTTATATGAAAATCCTCTTGAAGTGTTATCTCTTTTATATCAACATCCAATTTATTCATATCAACACTCGCTAAATTGTTTATATTTAAAATAATATTTGCTTCATTGTCATTACGGTTTTCGAATGTAATATGACTATCATTTAAATTTATAATATAAAAACTTCCAAATAATAAGATAAAGCATAATGGTAGTAAAACTAATTTCCATATCTTGTGATTTGATTGAAAAGTTTTACTCTCAATTTTATCAATTATTTCTTTATAATTTTTTTCTTTAGAAAAGTCATTGTTAATTACTTTTTTTAATTTTTCTTTATTATTCATATTGTTACACATCCTTTCTAAAAGTTGTGAACAATTTATTGAGTGTCCTATAAATCAAATTTTTTATATACGATTCATTCTTATTCAATAGATCAGATATTTCTTTTATGGATAATTCTAACTTGTAATGTAAATAAAATACCTTAGGAATATCTTGATTTTTCATATTTTTTATATAATTCCATATCATATTCCAATCGTCATTTTGTATTATGATATTTTCAATATTAATATTATCTTCAATAGTATCAATAAGCTCAATATCTTTGTCATTTTTAGTTGATAAAGATATAGAATTTAATCTAGCCAAAAAGGTGTAGTGCTTTTTTATTTTATTTATAGCAATACCAATAAGATAACTATTAATATTTTCAATTGATAAATCCTTTTTATTGAGGATCTTCCATAATTCTAAATATGTTTCTTGCAAAATATCATTAGCATCATTTATGTTATGGCATTTTATAATTATATATTTTAGAATATCCGAATAAGTTTTATCATATATACTATTAAATTTGGATAGGTTTGATTGACTAGTCATATATATCACCTACAATACTATAATCCTTGTATTTTACAAAAAAGTTTCAAAATTATTTATAAAAGTTTTTTTACATCTATTTTCTCCCTTTAATTATATCATAGAAAAAGTAAATCTTATATTAGATTTACTTTAAAGTATCTTTAGTCTTATTAACTCAATAATTATTAAAATTCTTTTTTTAAATAAATATGTTCTGAAATTTTTAATGATAAATACAACATGATAAGAATTGTTATTGGAAGAATAATAATTCCATATGTTTCTAAAAAACTAAATGTTGAGAATAATTCTTTTAAATCAATAAACTTGGCAATAATTCCACAAGTTACAGTAATAATAAATACACCGACGAAAACACCAATACGAGCTTTTTCGACACCAAATTTATAAATAGCTGGGTACATAATTGCTTGCATCAAAGTAGTGGCAAATACACTACCGATGATAATACTAAAAACATTATTAAAAGCAAATACACCATTTTGAATATAAGAAATTATGGAACCAACTATAGTTACTATTGTGGTTGTAATTAACATTAAAATGAAAGTGGTTAAATATTTAGCTTTAGCGGAATTCTTTCTTCCATTTGGTAAAGTGATAGCAAAAGCATCCCATTTATTATAAGCATCATAGCTAAAAGTCGACATCATAATTATGACACTCATAATGGGTAATAAAAATGATAAATTCATTCCCTCTTGAAAAGACATAACACCATAGACAAGCAATAAGATAACTAAGGTTTTGATGTTCCCTTTAATTAAGCATAAATCTTTTTTTATAAAACCAATCATTATTTTCCTCCTTTAATCATTAAAATCATCAAATCTTCAAGAGTTAATTTATCAATAACATCAAATTTATATTTTCTCTTAAACTCTTTAATGTTTTCGATTAGTACCTCATATTCATATTTATTTTTCTTATATCTGATATAATCATTTTTAGATATACTTGAAAATTCTTGTTCGGTACATTTAACAATTCCGAAACATTCTAGTAATTCATCACAAGTCTTAGAAAGAATAATTTCACCATTATTAATGAAAGTTATGTAATCAGCAATATGCTCTAAATCACTAGTGATATGACTAGATAATAAAACCCCACATTCTTCATCTTGAATGAACTCTTGGAGAATCTCCAAAACTTCACTTCGAGCAATAGGATCTAAGCCGCTCGTTGGTTCATCAAGAATTAATAATTTGGGATGATGAGAAAGAGCTGTTATTATTTCTAGCTTTTTTCGCATTCCTTTTGATAAAGTTTTTATTTGCTTTTCTTCCGGTAAATTGAAATCACGCAAATATTTAAAATATAATTTAGAATCCCAATTATGATATGTTGAAGTCATAATATTATTAATGTCTTTAGGAGTAATTATCTCTGGGAAAAACATATCGTCTAGGACAACACCAAGATCTTCCTTGATGGTTGCCTCATCATGACGATTATCTAAACCAAATAAATTTATTTCTCCTGAATAATCTTTTATGATGTCTAATATAGCTTTAATTGTTGTGGTTTTACCAGCACCATTTTCACCAATAAACCCCATAATCATACCCTTTGGTAAACTAAAATTGACATTTTTTAAAGAAAAATCTTGATATGTCTTGGATAATCCTTTTACTTCTAAAATATTTTCCATTATTCTTCCTCCTCATATAATATATCTAAAATATCCTTAATGGTATCTTTGGAAATATTATTTGTTTTCGCGATGATAACTGCCGAATCTAATAAATTTTCGATCTTATTTAGTTGTTCTTCTAAAGCGACTTCACGATTAATCTTGGCAACATAAAATCCTTTTGATGGAACATTTTTAATATACCCTTCTTTTACTAGTTCTTCATAGGCATTTTTCGTAGTTATGACACTGCAACGTAGATCCTTAGCTAAACTTCTAATTGATGGTAATAATTCACCTGATACTAATTCGTTAGAGACAATTTTGACTTTAATTTGCTCTTTAATTTGTTCGTATATGGGAACTCCACTCGAATTACTTATTATAATTTCCATGACTCACCTCTTGTATATATTAATTATATACAGTTATATACAGTATGTCAATATAATAAAAAAAGATTATTAAAAAATATTCAATAACCTTTTTCAGTTCATAACTAATTAATAATACTAATTGATTTAATGCCACTTAAACGATAATAATATACTTCTATTTTCTTCTTTTTAGTTATTTCAATTATTATCCATGTATCATTATAATCTTTTAAGATACCATTTATTTTATTGCCGCAAATATAGGCCATTGGATCATTAGTTTCCAGTTCAATATTTTTACCAACTAATTCTTGAAGAGATGGAAAATCTTTACCTTTACCGAATTTAGTCTTATTAGTATTTTCAACAATACGGTCAATTCGCGAAGATAAACTTGAATATAAACCAATCATTGCAATTATTATTAAAAATTCCATTATTTATCCTCCTCTAACACTCTTATACTTTTTATTAAGTCAATATCAATTAACTTAGTTATCTGTTTCTTTCCTTTTTTATATTCAACCTTTATAAAGTCATCATTGATGCCGATAACATGAACTTCTGTCGAATAATTTAAATCAATGGGGAAATCATCTTCAAAATCGGATAAATATAAATAAACGTTTTTATCAAGTAAGTTATTTAACAACTTATTCTCATAATTATTTTTGCAATCAATTTCAAGATTATTATCAGCTAGCTCATCTAAACTAACTTTAAAAATATTTGATAGAAGACTAGCCGTTTGTAAATCTGGACTGGTTATATCACTTTCCCAGTTAGATAGTGTTTGTCTTGAAACACCAATACTCTCAGCTAATTTTTCTTGGGTCATATTATATTTTTTTCTTAAACTAACTATTTTTCTTCCAATAGCCATACTCTCACCTCTATTAGTAATTATATAGTTTTTAAGATATATATTAAAGCAATTTTATTTAACATTTCGTAAAAAAAATTTAACATTTTTTAACAAGCAAAAGAAAAGTAAATCAAACATGATTTACTTTATGCAAAAGATATTTCAATGGTTAGATAATTATCTTTATAGTGAGCTTTAATATTTCCACCCATAAGTTCAACTAATTGCTTGGCAATAGATAAACCAATACCATTAGATTTTCTAGCATTCTTAACAGTATAATACCGAGCAAAGATTTTTTCTAAACTAGTGGCATCTAAACTTGTTGTTTTATTTTTAAATATTATTGTTCCATTACTTGTTAAAGTTATCGATATTTTATCTTCACCATACTTTATAGCATTAGATATAATATTTTCAAAAATTCTTTTAAGCATATTTTCATTTAACGATCTAACAATTTTTTCATTACATATTATAACTTTAGGAATAATGTTATGTTCTTTAAATAAGACATAAAAACTACTGATAGAGTCTTCTAAAATATTATTTAGACAAAGACTATCTTTTTTTATATCATTTTGAATATCAATAGCTTTAGAAAAATCAAAAAGCTGTTCTGTTAGTTCGGTTAAATCATTCACTTTACTATTAATAATTTTAAGATAACTTTTTTGTTTAGTAGTGAGATTACTACTATCCATTAATTCAAGATAACCTTTTATTGCTGTAAGAGGTGTCCTTAAATCATGAGAAATATTAGTTATTGATGATTTAAGTTCCCCACTTCCATTTTTATATTCAAGACCTAATTTTCTTAAGGCTTTTAAATTTTTATTTAAGCTTATAGCTAATTTCTTTAAAGCTTTATCATTTGAGTTAAGGGTAATTAAAGCATTAGTATCCGTATTTATTATTGTTTGGAGACATGCATCAATATTATTAATTTCTATTTTGATAATTATTATTTTAATTATCAAGACAATTAACAAAATTAATACTGCCCAGAAAAGATAAAACCAGATACTCATGCTAATCATTCCCTTACTTTAATTCTTTTTTCTTAAATAATACTATACCACAACTAGTAGTTATAGCAAATACTACACAAGAATATAGAGGAAGAACAACTAAATTAGGTGCTGTTCTTCCAGCAATTTGATAACTTTGTCCCGATGGATTTATATCTAAGATGGTTTGACAGATTTGCTTTTTTGTTTTGCTAGGATATTTAGGATTTAAAGTTTCTTCGAATTTCATTTCGCCATCAACTAAACTAGCTGATGGGGTATACTTTGGAGTTTCTAAGATGTTTAAACAAGTAAGAGATATCATCATTAAACCAAATGATAACATGATAGAAACAACGGCAGTAATCGTTTTATTATGAATAAGCATTGCAATAAACGTGAATATACTTGTATAAGAAAGAATCATAGTAGCAATACAACCGAGAAATTTTAGTAGTGATATATATGACATGGTAATACTTCCAAATAAAGGTATTCCAATAACAATAATTACAAGCATATATAGTAAATAAGAAAATAAACTTGTAATAGTAATTATGATTAAATTACTAACATAAATATTTAATCTTTTGTGTCCGATACTTATTTTATTGCGAATTCCTCCATCAGAATATTCAACACCTAGAAATAAACTTGTAAATATAGATATAACAATACCAATCATTACTGAGTAATCAACAATCAACTGTTCTACTTCAATAACATCTCCATATTTTGTCATGTCAGCATAACTTGCATATATGATAATTAAAGCAAGTCCAATACTAAAGATAGTTAATAACCAAAATATTTTATTTTTTTTGAGTCTCTCAAAACCAGCATTTAATAATTTAATCACTTAAACCACCTCCAATTAAATTCATATAGTAGTTTTCAAGTGACTCTTCTGTCTCATGAACTTCGTCAGCTATTAAGTTCTTTTTAGCCAACTGAGTAATGAATTTTGATAAATTATTTTCGCCATAAATATTGATTGTATGTTGATCAATAACTTCATAGGAAATTTTATTTTCTTCAAAATATTTAATAAAGTTCTTGGATGTTGTTACTTTAAGAGTTATTTTATGTTCCATTGTTTTTGCTAATTCTTCACTACTTATTTCCTTAATAATAGAACCATTATCTAAAAATCCATAGTGAGTTGCAATTTTTGATAATTCATCTAAATAATGACTAGATATTAAAATAGTAATTCCCTTTTCTTTATTTAGTTTTAAAATTAATTCTCTAATTTCAATAATTCCTTCGGGATCAAGTCCATTAATTGGTTCATCTAAAATTAAAAAATCTGGATTATTAGCTAAGAGCAATCGCAATTCCAAGTCTTTGTTTCATACCTAAAGAAAAGTTTTTAGCTTTTTTCTTGCCGGTATTCTCTAAACCAACAAGTTTTAAAAGTTCATCAATACCATCATGTGATGGCATACCAACCAATTTATATTGTTCTATCAAGTTATCCCTAGCAGTCATTTCACCATAAATGGCAGGAGTTTCAATAATTGCTCCCATTCTCTTGCGAGCTTCAGTTAAATCTTTCGTATTATCTATTCCATAAATAGTAAACTCTCCATTTGTTGGACTTTGTAACCCACAAATGATTCTAATAAGAGTTGTCTTACCAGCACCATTTCGACCAATAAGTCCATATATCGCGCCCTTTTCAACACGAATATTTAAATCTTTTAAGGCTTTAAAATCCTTATATTTCTTTTCGAGATTATGAGTTTCTAAAATTATCTCCATAATCTTCCTCCTTTCCCTTTAAGTATAAAATATATTAGTTAAGAATATAGTAAAGAAAAAGTTAAGATTTAGTTAAGATTTTACTCACTCATTTTAAAGCCAATTCCCCAAACAGATTCAATATAATTTTTATCAGTAACTTTCTTTATCTTCTTTCGAATATTACTTATATGAACTTTTAAAGATGCTTCATCACAATCCTCAGTATCATAACTAATAAGCTCTAATAGCTTATTTTTAGTTAGTACTTGATTAGGAGTTAAAAGTAGTTGTTTTAAAATTGCATATTCTGTTTTAGTTAAGTTAACTTTTTCATTTGTAACAAGAAGTGTATGGTAATCATTTAGTAATTCCAATTCTTGATAATTTAAAGACTCTTTTGTGTTTGATTTATTGTTAGATCTTAATTGTACTTCTATTCTGGCTAGCAGTTCTTTCGTATCAAATGGCTTTGTAATATAGTCATTAGCTCCACTCATTAAGCAATTAACTTTATCATCTGTTGATATTTTAGCGCTTAAGACAATTATTGGCGTATTATTAATTTTTCCTATTAGTTCTTCTCCACTAATTGCTGGTAACATTAAGTCTAATAATATTAAATCATAGTTTTGCTTTTCTAACATGAGTATTGCCTCGGTTCCAGAATAAGCATTATATGTATCATAATTTTGCTTTTTTAGTAATTCTTCTAAAACTTCATGGATACTAACATCATCTTCGACAATTAATATTTTTTTCAAGTAAATCACCACATTTCTTATATATTATACTAAAAAAAGAACAAATCATAAATATGATCTGTTCTAATCAATAAACTGTAATTTTGAAATACCATGAAAAAATATATTTTTTATATTAAGTGCTATGCTTTACTTTGTCGTTTTAGTAATTATATTCTTTTTTATATTTATTTAAAAAATATATTGATAAGATTAGTGCTAATATTTCTGATATTGGAACGGCTAACCACAAACCATTTATTTTAAATAAAATTGGCAAAACTATAATAGTTCCAACTAAAAATATAAAGGTCCTTGAAAAAGCAATAATTGCTGATACTTTACCATTGGATAACGCTGTAAATAACATACTAGAGAAAGTGTTAAAACCTACAAATAAAAGTGCTAAAGAAAATAATCTATTTCCATTAACTGCCAATCCATAAGAAATACTTTCTGGACTTGTAAAAACACTTACTAATAAATTTGATCCCAAAATTGACAATATTGTTGTTATAACTGCAACTATACCGATTAATTTTAAACTTATTCCTTTAATTTTCTTCAAATTATCATTATTTCTCTCTCCGTAAAAATAACTTAAAAGTGGTGAGATTCCAAACATATATCCCATATACAAAGCACTCATAAATCCAAATACATAAAAAGTTATTGTACTAGCAGATACGCCTGCTTCTCCTGCTAATTTTAGCATTTGATGATTGAAAAGTAACATTACAATACCACTTACTAAATTTGATGCAAATTCTGAGAATCCATTTGATATGGTTTTTAATAAAGTCTTCTTCCTAAATTTAGGATTTGTAAAATGGAGTAAATTATCTTTCTTTATCATTGGATATCCTAAAATAAGACAAGGTATTAACATACCAAATCCACTAGCTATTGCTGCTCCAGTCATTCCTAAATTATAAATTTTTATCAAAATATAATCAAAGACTATATTAAATATTCCGCCAAATAAGGCACTAAACATTGCTCTTTTTGTGTTGCCAGAAGCAATAGTATAAATTTGTAAGTTAGAAAATAATAAGTTGGGAATAATAAAGAAGGCATAAGCAAATAAATATTTAAAACAAAATTCTGTGACAACTATATTAGCATTAAATATTGATACTAAAGATTTCGTATTAATACAGACAACTAAAGTAAGAATTAAACCTATAATAATATTTATTGTAATTAAAGATGTAAAGTCCTCTCTTGCTTCTTTCTCCTTTTTTTCTCCCATCTTCTTCATAACAACTGCACTTCCACCAGAAGCAAACATTGCTGCAATCGCGACAAATAAATTTAGATATGGTGAAATAAGTGTAATTGATGACAATGCAGTATCTCCTACTATGTTTGAAATAAATATCCCATCTATCATAGAGTATGATTGTTGGATTAACATCATAAAGATAGTTGGAATTGTAAATAATAGTATACTCTTAAAAGTAATTTTACTATTATAAATTAAATTATCTTTCATATTTTTCTCCTTTCATTGCAATAATCCATTGCTAATGATACAATAAACTATACAGTAACTGTAAAGTCAAGGAGATATTTATGAAAAATGAAATTTTGTTTACAATTAATGAATTTGCTTCAATGCATAACTTAAATAAAAGAACTCTACACTACTATGATGAAATAGGTTTATTTTCACCAATTATAAAAAAGGAGAATAATTATAGATATTACTCATTAAATCAAAGTGCAGAATTAGAATATATTTTATCCCTTAAAGAACTCGGAATGTCTATTGCAGAAATAAAGGAATACTTAAATAATTCTAATAATATTAATCTTATAAAGGTAGTAAATCAAAAAATTGAAGAATTAGATTTAAAATTAAATTATTTTATAAATTTAAAAGAATATTTAAAACAAGAAAAAGAAGTTTTAAATATTGCCAATAACATAACAGATGGCAGTATTGAAATAAAAGAATTACACGAAGAATTATTATATTGTACTTCTATCTCACATAATGCCAATGATATTAAAGATATGTCAATAGTCATCAATCATTTGAAAAAAGTATGGAGTATGACACCTTTTAAAGTTGGATGTGGAAGCTACATCAATTTTGAAAATATAAAAAACAATAATTTTGAAGAATATGATGGATTATTCTCTATAATAAGTAAAACAAGGCTAGAAAAAAATATAATAAAAAGAGAAAAAGGAACTTATCTATGTGCTTACAATATCGGTTCTTGGGACAAAATCCCTCAATTATATAAAAAAATATTAAAATATGCTGATGAGAAAGGATTAACTCTTTCAGGTAACGCTTATGAAATTGGAATAAATAGACTTTCTAACTTAACAAGAGAAAATTACATTACTGAAATAATCATCAAATGTCAGAAAAATGCTGACTGTTAACTGGCCTTATAAATTGTAATTTGAATTATAGTTCTATCAAACTATTTTCAAAATCCTTAACATAGTATTTTATATTCTTTGTTCCTTTTGAAATAATTGTGTGTCCTTCTTCTTCAAGTAATCTTTTTTGTAATTCTATCCCCTCTGGATATTTAACATTTAATTCTCCATCTGATTTTAAAGTTCTCCAATATGGTGTAATATCTTCATCTCTTTGATAACTAGCCCAAGCAACTATATTTACAAATATACCTGCTGTCATAGGATCAGTGAAGTCTGCATTATTTGTCTTTGCTAGATAATCTCTCATAACACTAACAGTTATAAGTTTTCCTTTTGGTACTTTTTTCATTAACTCATCATAATAAATTGGTGGTGCAAAAAACATTTTAGTTCCACCATATTTTTTTATTGTTTTTTCATCTTCTACAATTTGTATTTTAGGCATATCTTTATTATTTTTCATCATTACATTAAAATCTTTTTTACTTTCATTAGCCATAGTATTCAACTCCATTTCAAATTACTATTTGTTGCTTTGTATATATTTTATATTATATCATCAAAAAAGCAGATCTTCTATAATCATTGATCTGCTTTATAAACAAATTTATTTAATAATAGATAATAATAAATCAGTTAGTTCTTGTTCAGTAATGTTTGTAGTTTCAATATCAAAATTTATGTCTTTATAATTAAATTCCGTGAAGCATAATTCATTATATTTGAAAATTTTTAACTCCATATTATTTATTTTTGAGATTTTACTTCCCTCTTCTGAAAAATGATAATCTCTAATAGGTTTATTCTCTTTCGAAAACGCAACTCTTATGTATCTATCATTTTTAGTATTAGAATAATTAAATACATAGCTTTGTAAAATGCTATACTCTCCACTATCTCTATCAGGTTTTACATATATTTCGTGGACTTCACGATTATCAAAATCACTAGGTAGTTTTATATTGGATATTTCTTTAAAATAAGGTATATTTTCAATATTACTTATTTTAACATCAGCATCTATCTTTAAAGTTCCCTGTGTCATTTTACTTATATCATTTATATACATATCAACATTATCTTTTGTTTCTATGTTTGGTTTATAGATATTAGGCTTTAATTCTTTTGTATTATTAAATATTAGCATTCCACAAACGACAATTACTAAACAAATTGGCACAACTGACCATTTGAACACATTTTTTAAATTCATATTTCTTTTCCTTTCTTCATCTAGAATTTGTTGCTTCATAATTTCTACATCAAATTCCTTTTCAAACATCTTTTTTAGATTTCTATTATTGGACATTTTCATCACCCCCAATATTTAATAAAGATTTAAGTTCTTTCAATGTCCTATACAAATTATTTTTAACATTTGATTCACTAATATTAAGAATTTTTGCTATTTCTTTTATTTCATAGTTTTCATAATAATATAAATAAAAAATTTTTGAAATAATAGTTTTCTTCTTTTTTAGATGCTCCCAAACTAACTTTAAATCTGTTTCTTTAATAAAATCATCTTGTAAGTCATAATCGATTGGGATTTGCTCTAACAAATTAACATCTTCTCTATTTGTTAACAACAATAATTTATGCTTGTAACTAAATCTATAATAATCTTTCACTTTATTTTTAGTTATTCCCATTATATATTGTTTCGTTATTTCTTGCAGTGTGCCTTTTTTAATTTTCTTTATCACCTCTAAATAAACATTTTGTACTATATCTTTTGTATCTTCTATATTAGAACAATTACAAATAACATATTTAAGCACTTCGTTATATGATTCATAATACAGGTTATCAAATGTTTTTAAGGTTTCCTGATCGATCATTTTGTTCACCTCACTATTATAGTCGTAAAATTTTGAAAAAAGTTTCAAAAATCTTATAAAAAAAGCAAATTTCGTAAAATCTGCTTTATGAATTGTAATTTAACTTTAACTACTAATTTTTTTATCATTGTTTCTTTCTTTTTCGTTTAAATCTTTTATAAATTTATGATACATTTTTCTATCTTTCTCTACCAACTCTTTACTTCTCATTTTATAAGTTTCTAAATTAGTTGTGTCAACACATAAACCTAGTACTTCACAAATAGCATCTACCTGCCATATTTCAAGAGGAATATCTAATTTTTTATCTTGTGTGTATATTGTTAGGATTACACTTTCAATATTATTTGATATTTGAAGATTCTTTTTCATAATTTTAGTTCACTTTCAAATTACTATTTGTCTTTCTCTTTAACTATATCAAAAAAAGAGCAAATCATAAATACAATCTACTCGATAAAATGTAATTTTTTTATGATACTATCTCTATTTTAGTCGTTCCTATTTTTGCTGGATAACTTTCGTTAATATCTCCAACATAAGTTATGTTCACATTAGTACCAACTTTATAAGTTGTAGTATCATTTTTTAATTCTATATGAAACTTATCAGAACTTTTTCTTTCTTCTTCCTTTTCATTTGGTTCAACTATAATATAAGATGAAGATACTTCAATTATTTTTCCATAAAAAGAATGCTCATCATGACTTACTGTATCAATAGAACCATTCGTGTTTGTTTTAAAATCAAATGTTTCTCTATCAGTAACATCTTTTTCAATGATTTTATATACAACACTGCTCCTATACCTAATACTAAAACAATGATTATAATTACTATTATCTTTTTCTTCATATTTTCTCCCTTTAATATCTTTTATATTGAGTATCATCACTTAATAATTTTTCCATATAACTTTTTAAATTATCTTCGGCATAATACATTCCTAGTGGCTCGTTATCTAAGGGAACAAAGCCCATAAGATGAGCTGGTTTAATCCCATCTTTACTAATAACCTCACAAATAACATTTTTTAATTTTCTACCTTTAAGAATTTCCTTATTTAACCAATTGAATAAAGATTCTAACAATATTCTTGCATATCCTTGATCACGATATTCTTGCTTAATAGCTAGAGTATAAAAGTACATATTATTATCCCCTTCATGTATTCCTTCGTTTCTTAAAGTTAAATAATCTCTTGTTTTCAAATAATTATAGTATGTATCATCACTTAAAAATAAAACATTTACATATCCGATAATTTCTTCATCATTAAGTAACACAAACATCCCCTCAGGGTGACTCTGATAAACACTATTTAAATATCCTTTTGGGAATGTATATTCATCACCATTAAAAATACTTTGATCAAATTCTTCTACTTTATTTAATAAATACTCACTTACTTGTTCATTAGAAATAATATTGATAATAGTATCACTCCGTTCATCTTTATTATAACACATAAAAAGCAGATATTTATCTGCTTTTTATTAGTTTCTATTTTTAATATAATCGCATATAGAAGCAGCTGCTTGACTAACGATAGCATAATTTTTTAGTTTACATTAAACTTTCTTTAGGTAAAATGATCGTAAATATTATGTAACTATCTTCACTTTGAACAGATATGTTTCCTCCATGAAGTTCGATAATATCTTTAGTTATGGAAAGTCCAATGCCCGATCCACCAGTTTTGCTTGTTCGTGATTCATCAGCTCGGTAAAACTTTTCAAATAATCTTTTTAATTTATAATCAGGTATTGCATCCCCTTTATTTTTGAAAACTAATTCTACACTATCATTATTTTCCTTAATGGTTACCTCAATCTTGGTTTTCGGTGTTGAATAACTTATAGCATTTTTAAGTAAATTACCAAAAGCACGAGCAAGTAAATTGCCATCACCCTCATATATTATTTTTCCGGTTTTTTTAATATTTAACTTTAAAGATTTATCTTGTAACATAGGATAACATTCATCACCCAATTGATCAAGTAATAATCCTAAGTCTATTTCTTTTTTTACTACTTGCATCTCTGATAAATTATAACGAGTTATTTCAAAAAATTGATTGGTTAATTCTTCAACTCGTAAAGCTTTATCGAGTGTGATAAGAGTATATTTATCTCGCATTTCTTCGCTGATCTTTTTCTCATCTTTAAGTAAAGTTAAATAGCCAATAACGGAAGTTAAAGGAGTTTTTAAGTCATGAGCCATATACATGATTAAATCATTCTTTTTATTTTCTTCATATTCCGCTTTAGCATTACTTTCTAAGACACTCATTCTTATTTTATTTAATTCCGTTTCAAGGAGTTCTAAATCATCTTTTAAGTGAATTTCATGTTCAGGATTATTTAAAATAGAATTAATAGATGAAAATAAATCATCAATATATTTGTTTTCACTTTTTATGGCAAAGAAAGAAACAACTGTAACAACAATCGTATAGATTACCATAATAATTGGCAATTTATATTCCATAATTTTATACCAAATAACAACATCAAATTCAAATAATCTTTCAGCTAAAAAGTCATTTAATAAACCATCAAATAAAAATATTAGAATTATCATCACGATTATGGAATAAAGTAAAATTTTAACTACCGTTTGAAATGATATATCATTTTTTAATTTTTTCAGCTTATTCTTTTTCAATTTTATATCCTACTCCCCAGACAGTTTTAATAAACTTAGGATTTTTAGAATTATCTCCTAATTTGTCTCTTATTCTCCTAATATGAACCATAACAGTATTATTACTATCAAAAAATTTATCTTTCCAGACACTTTCAAATAGTTCTTCAGAACTAACGACTTTACCACGATTAATAGCAAGATACCAAACAATATCAAATTCAATTGGTGTTAGATCCACTTCTTTTTCATATAAGATACATTTGTGGGTGCTTTTAGATATTGATAAACCATCAATGTAAATTGTATCATCTAAGCTACTTTCATTATATTTAGTATATCTTCTGATAACCGTTTTTACCCTAGCTATAAACTCTAGAGGATTAAAAGGTTTAGTTATGTAATCATCAGCTCCCAAAGTTAATCCTTCTATTTTATCTTTATTATCAATCTTAGCAGTTAACATGATAATAGGAAATAAAAGATTGCGATTTCTAATCATCTTGACAATATCAAAACCACTTATATTATCAACCATAACATCTAAAATTGCTAAATCAATTTTTTCCGTATCTAAAATATTAATAGCGTCTTTAGAATTATAACATTTGAAGACATGAAAATCTTCACTTTTTAAATATACTTCAACTAAATCGGCAATTTCTACTTCATCGTCTAAAACAAGGACATTCATAATATACCTCACCTAAATAAAATTATAGCACTTATTAGTATTATTTTCGAGTACATGAAAGGTTGTTAAGAAAATGTTAAGAATTAATTAAATAAATCTTAAAACAATAAAAAAAGAAAAAATCTATAATTTATTTAGAAAGGTTGATTAAATATGTGTGGAATTGTGGGTTTTATAAATAATAATAAAAATAAACGACCTATTTTAAATAAAATGTTAAAAGCTATCGAACACAGAGGTCCCGATGGAACGGGTTTATTTATTGATCACAATATTGCTCTAGGTCATAATCGCTTAGCAATCATTGATATTGAAGGTGGTGAACAACCAATCTATAATGAAGATAAATCTTTAGTTATAATATTTAATGGAGAAATATACAATTACCAAGAATTACGAGAGGAATTAATATGTGCAGGTCATACATTTAAAACAAACAGTGATACGGAAGTTATTATTCATGCCTATGAAGAATGGAAGATTGATACTCCGTCTCATTTACGAGGTATGTTTGCTTTCGCTATTTGGGATATTTTACATGAAGAATTAGTTCTTGCACGCGATGAGGCTGGTATTAAACCACTTTATTATTCCAAATTTCTTAATACATTTATTTTTGCTTCGGAAATAAAAGCAATTCTTAAGTATAAAAATTTTAAGAAAGAATTAAATAAAGATATTTTATCAAGTTATTTATGTTGTGGTTTTGTACCTACTAATGAAACTTTTTTTAAAGGAATATGGAGTGTTGAACCAGGAGAAATAATGATTGTCAAAAACAATAAATTATTCAGAAAGAAATATTTTCACTTAGAGATGCAAGAAGGTAACGTATCGGAAAAAGAAATCAAGTCAACCCTGGAAAACTCGATTAGATATCATGAAATAAGTGATGTTCCTGTTGGATCTTTTTTATCAAGTGGAATTGATTCTAGTTTTATTGTCTCACTTGCAAATGTAAAAAAAACTTATACAGTTGGTTATGAAAATCATGAGTATAGTGAAATAAGTTATGCTAAGAATTTAAGTGATATTTTAAAAATTGAAAATAAGAATCATATTATTACTAAAGAAGAATATATAAAAGCCTTACCCAAAGTAATTGAAGCACTGGATGAGCCACTTGCAGATCCTTCAGCTATAGCTGTTTATTTTTTAGCTAAATTAGCGAGTAAAGACTTAAAGGTTGTTATGTCTGGTGAAGGAGCTGATGAACTATTTGGTGGATATTTATCATATTTAGAGGATAAGACAGCCAATTGGTATTTGAAAGTTCCTTTTAAGTTAAGGAATATAGCTTCGAAACTAGTTGAAAATATGCCCGATGTTTGGGGCCTTAATTTTATTTATCGTTATGGAAAAAAATTAGAAGATGAATATATTGGAATAAATCGAATTGCTAGAGATAGTGAAGCACAAAAATTAGTTAAATTGCCAAAGCAAATTAAAACTAAAGATATAACAAAAAAATACTATGAGGCGTATCCTAATTATACAAATTTACAAAAGAAACAAATGATTGATTTTAACTTAATCCTTACTAAAGATTTTCTTCCTGCCATTGATCGCAACTGTATGCTATTTGGAATGGAAGCCCGAACACCTTTTTTAGATAAAAAGATCTTTGAAGTAGCTAAAAAGTTAACTGATAAAGATAAAATTAAGAATGGTAATACTAAATATTTATTAAGACAGGCAGCAAAAGATGTTATTCCTACTGATGCGTATAAAAAAAAGAAACTAGGTTTCCCTGTTCCTTTAAAAGTATGGATGCGTGAGGATGATCTATATCAAGAGATAAAAGACAAATTCTCATCCCCTACGGCAAGTATTTTCTTTAATCAAAAGAAAATATTAAAGTTATTAAAAAAGTATAAAAACAATAAATACGATAATTATAAGTTACTTTGGAGTATCTATGTTTTCATCATTTGGTATGATATTTATTTTATTTAAAAAAGTCTCGTTTATTAAATGGTGAAGTCATAAATCGCCATGCAGCTTTTCGGTTAGTAAGCCATTCAATTTTAGCACCATTTTTAGTATTTTTTAAGATACCACTCACAAGAAATTTAGCGACAACATCGGGATAATCACCTAATATATTATATACTTTTTTGGTCTTATCAGATAAATTAATTTTTTCTTTATCACCTAGAGCATTAACAATAAAATCAGTTATCATAATTCCGGGACTTAATTTGCCGACAATAACACCAGTATTTTTTTCTTCACTTTCATGAGCAAGAGCTTCAGTAAAATATGTTATAGCTCTTTTACTAGTTCCATAAATAGATAAACCTAACATGGTAGCATCATTACTACCATATCCTTCAATGTTATAAATAGCTCCTGAATGATTTTTTGCCATATCTTCCATAACCAATTTAGAACAGTAAATCGTACCTTTTAAATCAACATCTAAAACCGTATTGATTTCCTCTTCACTTAATTCCCAAATAGCTTTCTCTGGTTGATTAACACCAGCATTGTTAATCCAAATATCAATACTTGCAAATTCCTGCTTGGCATGGGCAATTAAAGATGTAATATCATTGATATTAGTTACATTACAAGGACATGAAGAGACTTTGGATGTACTTTGAATTTTTTCTAATTCTTTTTTAGCATTTTCTAATGTTTCTTTATTTATATCACTTATTACGACATTTAAATTATTGCTTTTGAAGAGTTTAGCCATTTCCAATCCTAAGCCACGAGCACTTCCAGTTATTACGACTGTTTTCATTATTATCAAAACCTTTCAAATTATTTTATTTCAAATTCAGTAGTTATAAAGTGCGTTGGATACTCGACTGCTTCACTGGTATCCTTAACGATTCGATATTTTCCCTTTTTTAGTTTGCCATAAATACCTTGCCAATTGACTTTAAACTCAAGGGTATCTTTTTCATTCTTTTTATATCCAATGTCATTCCAAGCTAAGTTATCAATTAAAGAAGGTAATTTTTTCCACTTACCATCTTCATATTTATCAATTCGATATGGTAATCCATAAGTATTGTCACGATCACTTTTATCCGTAATGATTAAAGTAGCACTAGTTTTAGTAAGTGTTCCTTTTTTTATTTTCATCGAAACACCTTCTAAATCATCATATTTTAAACTACACTTATCGATTAAATTTTCTTTAGTTCGAGAAACATAAATATCCTTTACACCATCAGAACTATTACAAACCATCGTATAAAATTCATAGTCACCGAACTTCCCTATTTTTCCATATTTATATAATTTTGATCCACCATCTCTTAAAGTATCAATAAGTTCTAATTCATCTAAATATTCATCAAAAGATAATACATTATCTAACAAAGCATCACTTAATGTTGTATCTTTATAGGGAACTTGATAGGCAAAAGCCATGAATCTACCATCATCCAAAGTCGTTCCAACAGGATAACGATCTTCATCGGTTGCAGTTTTTAGTTCGGGATAGCCACATCCCATAATAGAAAAAATAATAGTATTTAATAAAACCAGTTTAATAAGATACTCTTTCATATGTTCACTCCTAACTTATAGTAAAATTATAACATAAAAAAGCAACTGTACATAGATTTAGTTGCTTTTGTTTTGTCTTTTTAAAATTAGGTATTTATTTAACCATTTATCAAATTCTTTAGTATTTTGATACAACACTAAGTCACTATCTTTGTCAGCTTGCAAATAAGCAATTACTTTTCCTTTTTTAAAAATAATAACAGTCGGCGCAAATTTGATTTTTTTATAAACGGAAGTATTTTTGAATTCTTCAAAAGGAATCTTTAGAATATCAATTTCGTATTCCTTCATAACACTTGCAAAGATATCATCACAAGGAACTGAAAATGTACAATAGTTATTATATGGATATAGCAAAAAAGACTCTTTAGCTTTTATTTTATCTTCTACACTTTTAGAGTTCACTTCCCTAAATACTCCTTCATTATAATATTTTTGTTCTAGTGAAAATTTTTCACCATTAAACTTTTCACCAGTGTAACTAAAGAAACAAATACTTAGAACAAGAATAGCTATAACACTACCAATAATAATTTTAAGTTTCATTTTTTTATCTCCGTTAAATTAGCAAAATCAATGTCATGGTAATTAACTTTCCAAAAGTCGTACTTATTTTTATCGTATTTATTAATCGTACTTATTCGCTTATTACCTTCATAATTCCAATAACCGCCAACATTATAGATTTTCTCTTTTTCCCATCCTAAGGATACTAACATTTGTTTAGTGAAATTAGCATAACCTCCAGCACCACACATAATAAATATGTATTTATCTTTTGGAAATAAATATTCTAATATCTCCATCGCCTCTTCATAATTAGCAATATAATTACCATCAGAATCTAATGAGAACAAAGTTTTTCCTTCATATAATCCTGAGACATTTTCACTTTTCTTTTGTTCAACATATTCACTTGGAAATTCGGTTAAATAAGCATATGGTACAACTTCAAAGCCGGAAACAAATCCAGTTAATGCTCGTTCGCCACCTTTATTTTCCCATGTTGCAGTATCCATAAGTAAACGAACATCACGATAAACTGTATCAGGTCTATTTAAATAATCATCAATGGTCTTTTCATTAATATTTTTATCAATATCATATACTCCTCTTAGCCCTTCTGACTTTTCTTGTTTAGGTAATGGTTTTAATTCAACATGACTTAATTTAATATTATATAAAATTGTCGTACCTAATAAAGTTAAAACCATAACTCCTAATATAATAATAATTTTATTTTTCATAAATTCTCTCCTTCCAAAATTCATTTTAATAAAAAATAATACTTTTTAAAATAAAGAGAAAGTTGAAAAAAACTCAACAATAAGTTGAGTTTAGTTATTTGCATTCACTTTCTAGTTTTAATGGAACTTTGTAAGTAGTTGATTTGTACTCATCGTTACTCGCATTAATTTCTAAATATAAACTATCTTTAGAATAATCTTTACAAACCTTTTTATAATTGTCTATTGTAAATGTTACTTTATTTAGAAATTCTTCTAAGGTTATTTTATTTGTATCATGATAATTATAAGTATCGATGGCGTTATTAGTTTCATATAAAGTACATTCAATGCTCCGATATTTTTCTAAAGAATCATTACCACAATAACTCACATGACTAATGTAAATTGATGATTTTGAATCATTATAAGATATAATGCCGGAAATATTAAAACTAGAACAATTAGATTTAATAGTTTTAAATTCAAAATCATTATCTTTATTTATAATAATAATCCCAATAAGTACTATAACAATGAAAATAAGTGGTATTACTAAAAATATTTTTTTATTAGTTGATGTCTTTTTATATTCACCATCAAAAAAATCATCTAAGCTAATATTAAAATCTTTACTCATTTGTTTAATTAGCAGTGCATCAGGAAGGTTTTTACCATTTTCCCACTTGCTTACAGCTTGGTAAGTAACATTGTATTTATCAGCTAAATCTTTTTGAGTAAGATTATTTCTTTTTCTAATTTCTCTAATGAATTTACCAATCTTCTCTTGATCCATAATCCACTTCCTTAAGATATTAGTACTTTAATTATATCAAAAATATTTGGAAATGCCGCGAATATCTTTAACAATTACTCAACAAAACCATAATAATTAATAATTTGCAGTAATTTATTCAAGTCAGATTCACTTAAAATAGCTTGGGTATTATCTTTTTCTAAAGCAGAACAATCACTTTTTAAATAGTAAGTTTGATTATCCATTTTAATAATATAACTTACCTTACCATCACATGGAAGTTCGTTATATTTAGAATTAAGAAAAATATTTTTAATAAAATCAATATCGCTTTTTTTATCAATATCTTTTGTCTTATCATTAATTGTAAGAATAAGATGTGGTGTTTCTTCTAAAACATACTTCATAAACCAACTTCCCATTTTAACTCCGATATGACTTTGGTATAGCTCGTTAGGAGATACACTAACATACGCGATAACTTTGTAACCAAGACCCCAATAAGTTATTTTACTACCATCATTACTAACTATTTTGATACAAAACTTTGGTTCATGATTAGTAGTTACTCGTCCAGAATCAATATAGTTTGTTACAACCCCTAAAACAATTAAAATAATAAGAATGATACTAATGATTAACAATATTTTCTTTTTCATAAAAACTTTTCACCTAGATATATTATAACAAAAAAATAGAACCTATACATAGTTCTATTTATAAATCTTAATGTTATTAAATTCATCAATAGTTGCTAGGAGTATTTGATCTTCCCCTACTTTTAATTTTTTTAGTTCTTTATCAAGCCAGTTAATATCTTTATCATAATAATTTAAGATATCAATATTTATCTCGCCATCAATTATTAATGGATAACACATTGTTTGTTTATTTATTTTAGTCTTCATAGATTCTTTTAAATCTTTAGAGTTAGTAGTTTGATACTCTTCTTTCGCAAGAAAACTGATTTCACCATTAGTTTCTAAGATGGCATAGTTTAGAACATCAATGTCATAATAACCATTAAGTCTTGCAATCTCAAGAAACTTGGAAATAGATATCTTAGCATTATTTAAGTTATCATAATTTAATTGACCATTTTTCATAAGAATTGTTGGTCGACCATTAATTAAATTATTAGCATCATTACTTTTCATAACTAGAAAAGATAAACCAAATCCTAATATCCCAAAAGTAAATATGGCAACTATTCCATATACGAGAGTTTCATCTAAGGTAATTATCGAGTCTGAGGCAATACTACCAATCGTAATACCAATGATATAATCATATATAGTTAAATGTGATATTTGTTTTTTGCCTAAGATTTTTGTAACAATAAATAAGCTAAAGATCGCGATAACACATCTTAATATAATTATCCATATTTCTTTTGGAATCATAGAATATCACCATTAATATGATGAACTAAAAAAATTAATTTATACAATTATCTTATGATAAATGTTCAGAAATCCATTCGAAATATGGTTTTCTTTTTAAAATAGATAATTTATACTTATCACCATTTTTCATTGTAATTAAAATACCAAAAGGAAAAAATGGTGGTGTCGTACAGGTTTTTACTTTATCAATATCTTTGATTTCAATTTCCCAGCTGACACTTTCTGTTCCAATTAGTCCAGATGCTAAAAAGACTACACGTTTATCAGTAAAATAATATTTTCCTGATACTTGACGATTGATGCTTAATTTTGGCATCTTCCAGCAATCACCAGTAACTTTTTCTTTAAATAAAGTTTCTCCTTCTTTTAATTCAAATACTTGTTTTGCCATATTATTTCCTCCACTTCTTATTTACTTTAAAAATATATCATAAAATGTAAACTCAATCAATATCTTTTGTGTAAACTAGTTATTGACTTGAATTTAATTTTATTATAGAATTAAAAGGTATTTGCGCAAAAAAAGGGAGTGACATTATGAAAAAGAACAACGGAGTTGCTGCTATACTTGCAGTTAATGCTGTCATTTTAGGAGTTGTGGCACTTAATGCTTATAAACCAAGATTAGCAGACATTGCTCAAGACTTTGTAAAATTAAAAAAGAATAAGAGAAAAAAAACTTATAAATTAGAAAAAAAGAAAATATTAGAGTTGGCAGAAAAGAAAATCCCTGATGAAAATAAATTGCTTATTAATATGTCAACTAAATGTGAAATTGTTTCCTTAAAGAATAATCTTTTTATGAATGATAAAATAAGGGAATGTTTAATAAAAAATTATAAACAATTACCAATGGTCGTAAAAGATAATCAAGTTTTATGTCTACCAATGAAAGATTTGGAAAGAGTCAAAAACTCAAGGTTAGAAGCTTTAGAAGAATTTGTTCCTCCTCTTTCTATACCAAAGAACTTAACTCTTCCTACGAAAGACTTTACTTTTAAACATTCTATCTTAACACTAACATTGATTATTTTACTTAACTCACTTGGCTATAATACTTTAAATGATACTTTAAGAGATATTGACTTTAGTGAGGAAGCTATTGAGGAGACAATTGAAGATATTGAAGAATTTTTTGTTGATACTTATGATGTTGTTACAACATTAAATAATCATGAAGCTATTGTTAATCGAAAAGTAAATCGAATAATGGAAAGCGATTTAACCATTGAACAAAAATTATATAATATTTTTAACTTAGATGAATTATCAAGAGAGGAAAAAATAAGTAGTATCATTGCGGTAGAAGGAATTGATAATAAAACAAAATTTGAATTTTTTATTAATTCAGGATATTTTGAAATTAAGGAAGCTGCTCTAATTATTGCTAATTCGTCCTTACCTACTTTTACTGATTCAGCTGATTATGTTATGAATATGGATAATATTCCTATTGAGGATAAGATTGATGCTATTATGTCAGTTGATGTAATTAGTTATACTGAAGTATTTGATTATGTTTTATCATGTCAAAAAATAAATAATTCTCTTAAGGGAGAATATATTGCTGTGTCTTCATTAGCTAATAGTGAAGAAAAGTTTAACTATTTCATGCAAAGTGATATTAGTCTTAATGAAAAAGTTTGGTTTTCTATGCAAATTCCAGATATTCCATTCGAAAAATTATTTAATGATTTACTGAATGTGGAAGGAATTAATCAAGATGAAGTAATTACAGCGATAATGGCGACTGATTTAGTATCATTTGATAAATTATTTGATAATATTTTAAATATTCCTGATATTACAACTAAACAAGTCAGTAATTACCTAATATATTTCAATAGTTATTATAATAATGGTTTTAATACGATTGAATTAAAGGACTTAGTTAATTATGCATTAAATCTAGAAATGAATGAACATGATAAAGTTGAATGTTTTTGGGGATTACTTAATAATTTATCTTTAGAAGATAAAGAGATATTCATTCAAAGTTATTACAATGTTGATATTAAGGAATACTTGGAAATATATTTTGAAGCTAATAATAATTATATTACTGAAGATAAGCAAATTCTTTTGGATTTATATGTAAAAATAAATGCGGAAAAACGAGAATATATTTTAGAACACTATAGCATGACATTGGAGGAATTAAGTATTGTTATTGCTGGTTGTGCTGCTGAAAGTTACTATGATTATGATGATATTTACTGGGTTATTAATACAATATTTAATCGTATAACTCACCCACGATATTCCAAAAAAGGAATAAATCCTTACTTGCAATTTATTGCTCCAGGGCAATTTCAAGTTTATTCAACAGGAAGTTATCTAAATTATCTTAATCCAACTGATGAAACATATTTACAAAAAAGAATTATTGCCGAACAAGCTGTTTTAGATATGTTATATTTAGGATATGATGGTTGTGAGCATAATTTTATTGAATTTAGAAGTTGGGGCATAAGTGATTTTTCAAATAACTATGTTGTTGAACATGGCAATCGTTATAAAATAACTTTAGCTGATGAAAATCGCATTGAGTATGATTTTTTAGATGCTAGTACGAGAGATGAAGAACCAGCAGAATTAACTTTAACTAATAATAAAAGTCAGTTGTTATACTGACTTATTTTTTTGGTTTTAAATATGGAATTGTTTTTAAAATAATTTCTTTAGCTAAATCTTGATTATCTATATCAAGGAGATACATCATTTTAGCACCTTGATAAGGTATTTCTTCTTTCATGTTATATTCCTTATTACCTTCAACTATTTTTACAAGTACTCTTCCATCATAAATACCACCGAATAAAATACCATTATAATATAGTAAATACTCACCCATCATAGATCGACAAGTAATAGAATCTAATATACTCAATTGTTCTAATACATAATCGCGATAATCTTTGGTTGTTGCCATAAATATACTCCTTTCTTACATTAATGGGGCAAATAAGCGTAATAATGCTTGCCAAAGTGATTTTATAAAGCGAGGCTTAGCTTCTTTTTTAGTTACTAAGTGACTCTTTTTTATACTACTCTCTAAATCTTCTTTAATATCTTTGATAACCTTAACATCTTCTAAATATACTCCACATTCAAAATGAAGATATAGACTACGATAATCTAAATTAATTGTTCCTACAGTAGCAATATGATCATCGGCTACAAATACTTTCGCATGAACAAATCCTGGGGTATACTTATAGACCTTTACTCCTCCTTTAACAAGAGGTTCAACATAAGATTCTGATAAAGTATAAACGATTTTTTTATCAGGAATCCCAGGAATAACTAAGCGAACATCAACTCCCCTTTTAGAAGCAAGAATTAAAGCATTTGAAACATCTGTATCTATTATTAAATATGGGGTGAAAATGTATATATAATCGTTAGCTTGATTAATTATATTAAGATAAATATCTTCCCCAGTTATTTCTTGATCTAAAGGAGTTTCTCCATAAGGAACAACAAAACCATTTTCAGGGATTGCATTTTTAAAATCATATTTGTATTTATTATAATCCTTATCGCAGTTATCAAAAGCATTCCACATCGTTAGAAACATGACAGTAAAGTTAAAGACTGCATCACCTGTAACTTTAATACCATTATCTTTCCAATGACCAAAAGGACTATTAATATTAATATATTCATCTGATATATTTATTCCTCCAGAAAAAGCAACACGTCCATCAATAATCATAATCTTACGATGATCCCGATGATTCATAAATACTCCAGATATAGGATTTAAACGATTGAAGGCAATACATTTAATACCTTTTTCCTTTAAGATATTTGGGTAGTTGCTTTTTAACGTAGAGATACATCCAGCATCATCATAGATAACACGAACATCAACTCCACTAGATACTTTTTCTTCTAATATTTCTAAAATAGAATCCCACATAGTTCCATGATTGATAATAAAATATTCAATAAAAATAAACTTTTCTGCTTTTTTTAATTCTTCAAGCATTGCTTGATGCGCTAGTTCACCAACTGGATAATATGCAACATCATTATTCTTTGTTACGGGGAAAGAAGCAAAATCACTGATATATCTTAAACGGCTATTATTTTTAAATTCTTCTTTAATTTTTGCATCTTGAAGATAATATTTTTCACTCTTTTTTTCACTTTCGACAATTTTCTTTAGTACTTTACTATTATTTCGATTTTGACCTATAATAACATATATTAAAGTGCCAACTAAGGGAAATAGCAACAGTAAAATAATCCATGGTAAGGTAGTTGAATAATTTCGGCTATCTTTAATTAAGCTCACAACAATGATTAATCTTAAGATTGTATAGATGGCATTTACTAACCATAATTTTTCAATTAAGACAATATAGATAATCAAGGTGATGAGGATTTGGAGAAGAACCCCTAATCCAACGATAATTCCTTTTTTTATTGCTTCTTTCATATGACATCTCCTAATATGATTGTATCATATTATAGATACTTTTGTAGAAAAAAATAACTATCTAGATATTATTACATTAATATAAAAGAAATGGTATTACATATAACGGCAATAAAAAATAAGATACCTGCTGCTAAATTAGATTTGTCTTTTGTTAACTTATATCTAGTTAAAAATGTTATAGAATTATATACACATAGTAGACTAACGAGAGCTGAGGGATTGATATCCTTCATCGCTGATATAATAGTTAATAGCATAAAAAATAAAGACATACCAATAATTCCATAGCGCATAGTTCTCAGTTCGATTAATTCAGTTAAGTTAATAATATTTTCATCGGCAATTTTTAAGTAATTGTCTTTATTAATTTTTTCGCCAGCTAATATTTCATTAATTGATACATTGAGAAGAATACTTAAGGGTTTAAGTAATGACATATCCATTAGACCTAATCCCCTTTCCCATTTACTCACTGCATTTTTAGTTATGCCAAGTTTAGTCGCCAACTCTTCTTGAGTTAAGCCAACTTTGTGACGACATTCAGCAATAAACGCGCCAATTTTTATTTGATTCATAATATTCCTTCTTTCTAATCTAAGAATATCCTAAAAATAAAAAAGAGAAAACATACTATTAGTTCACTTAGTATTTTTCTCTTATTTTAACTTTATTTTTTTTAATCTTAAAGCATTTAAAATAACTGTGATGCTACTAATTACCATAGCAAGGCTTGCTAACATTGGATTAATTGATATACCTAGTGGTTTTAATAATCCTATTGCCACAGGTATCATTAAAGCATTATAAAAGAATGCCCAAAATAAGTTTTGTTTAATATTGCGAACAGTTTTTTTGCTAATGTTAATTAAACTCACAATACTAGCTAAATTATTAGTCGTTAAAATGACATCAGCAGAATCATTGGCAATATCAGTTCCACTACTGACACTCACACCAATATTGGCACTAGCAAGCGCAGGAGAATCATTTATTCCATCACCACACATCATAACAAATCGCTTCTCATTTTTTAATTGCTTAATAATTTTGGCTTTATCGGCAGGCAAGCAATCAGATATGATTTTCGTTATTCCTAAATTAGCGGCAATTTTTAAGGCAGTTTCTCGGTTATCGCCAGTTAGCATGACAGTTTCAATTTTATTTTTATTTAGAATACTAATTACTTCTGTAGCATTCTCTCTTATAATATCATTAACGCCAATTAAAGCAATAATACTCTTATTTTTGACAACATATACAATACTATTACCATTTTTAGATAACTTTTTTTCGTCTTGTAAATATTTATTTTTTATTTTATATTTAGTTAATATTTTTGAGTTACCTAGTAAGTATTCATCTTTGTTAAGCAAAGCTTTTAAGCCCACCCCTGCTATATTATCAAACTTATCGACAGTTATGCTATCAATTTTATTTTCATTAAGATAATTTATAAAAGCTTGAGCAATTGGATGAGTCGATTTACTTTCAATACTTCCAACAATGGTTAATAATTCTTTATCAGTTAAATTGCTGAAGTTTAATAGCTCAGCTACTTTTAATTTGCCATATGTAAGAGTTCCCGTTTTATCAAAAACTATAGTATCTACTTTGGAAGCATTTTCTAAAATTTCACTTTTTTTTACTAGTATGCCATTACTAGCACATAATCCTTCACTTACAACAATTGCTAGAGGTGTTGCAAGACCTAAACTACATGGACATGCTACTACGAGTATAGTAACAAAGGTTGTTATTGATGAAGAAAGATCTTGCCCTATTATTAAATATATAATAAGGGTAAGAATAGCAATTAAAATTATTATGGGAACAAAAATCCCTGATACTTTGTCAGCTAAGGCCGCAATCGGTGCTTTGGTATTACTTGCTTCAACTACTAGTCTGACAATTTCTGAGATTGTTGAATTAGCACCTATACCAATAGCCTTATATTCAATATATCCATCATAATTAATACTTCCAGCAACAACTTTCTTACCACTAATTTTCATAACGGGTTTAGATTCACCAGTGATAAAAGATTCATCAACATGAGCCTCACCAAGAACAATTTCACCATCAACAGCAATGCGTGTTCCTGGCTTTGATATAACAATATCGCCGACTTTTATTTCATCTAAAGTAACTTCAATTTCTTTATCATCCCTTTTAATAAGAGCTTTATCAGGAGTAATGCTCACTAAATTTTGAATAGCTTCTTTAGTCTTATCTTTGCTAATAGAGTCAAGAAATCTCCCTAGTTTTAGAAAATATATGACAATTGCCGATGATTCAAAATAAAGATTCATGATAGCGGCATCATTTCCATTAAACACTAAATACATATTATAAACACTATAAAGAAAACTCGTTATAACGCCAATACCAACTAATGTATCCATATTTGGTGTTAGATGAATTAAATTTTTATAACCATTCTTGATAATATCAAAACCATATATTAAGAAAAGAATGGTCAAAGCAAATAAACTTAAGCAATAGTATATTGGATAATGATGCATATCAAGTAATGGTATACTTGGTAAATTAAGCATATGACCCATGGAAATATACATTAAAAGAATAGCTAGAACAGTAAAAATCTCAAAAACTATTTTTTTCTTTTTACTATTATCATCTAGTTTTATTTCTTTAAATTCGCCAAGACTTTTGAAACCAGCTTGTGTGATGAATTTCTCAAGATCAGCAACATTTAAATAATCCTCATATTCAATCGTAGCATTAGCCATAACTAAATTAACAACAGCATTACTTATCCCCTTTTGCTTATTTAAGTATTTTTCTAAGCCATTCGAACAAGCACTGCAAGTCATTCCCTCAATTGCTAAAATTATTTTCTTCATTTTAATTATCCTTTACAACATCAAAACCTAGATCTTCAATTGTCTCTTCAATAATACTTTTATCAAGACTAGTATTAACTGTAACCACTCCAGTTTCATGATTAGCTGTTACACTTTCAACATTATCTAGAGTATTAATGGCATTCTTTATTCGATTTTCACATCCAGAACAAACCATTCCTTTAACATTTATTACAATTTCATTCATAATTATTTTCCTTTCTTAATTATTTTTCATATATATTATACCACTTATACGTGATTTTGATTGTTTTTCTTTTAATATTTGGAGATTTTAAAATGCCTTAGATTAGTCGAGTTAAACAAATGAAGAACATATAAAAAGCAAATTAAAATAATTTGCTTCTATTTAATATTTTTATTAATATAATAAATTTTTATATACTAAATTATAAAGTATGATTCCTAAAAATAATATGATAGCGATAATGGCGAGTATAACAATAAGTTTCTTAAGATAGTTATCCATTTTATCTTTCCTTAATGATATTTTTACTACAAATATACGTAATTAAGAAATATCCGCCATAGATTAAAACAATAAATATAGATGTCATAATAATGGATGGTAATAGTTCTTCGTTACCAAATACTTCAAGGAAAATAATCGCAAATTTTATTCCAAAGATAGAATGAATAATAGCAAGAATTAGTGGTAAAGCAAAGAAAATAGCGATTTGTCTAAATAAAGCTTTATTGATTAATTTTTCATCTGCCCCTATTTTTCTTAGCATTCTAAATCGTTCTTTATTATCACTACTTTCTGATAATTCTTTTAAACCAAGAATAGCAGCACTACTAATTAAAAATATTATTCCGAGATATAACCCAATGAAGGTTGCCATAGCTGATAATCCAACTGTTGCTTCTTTAATAGCAAGTTTAGTAGAAGCACTTGGCAATAAATATTCATTAACTTTAGGATTTTTGACTAGATCATTAATATTATTTTCGATTTCTTTGATCTTTTTCGAATCATTTGTTTTATAATTACCAATAAGATGATTTTGATATAAGTAGTTTTCGTCAATGACACTATCAGAAACAAGAATAATTCCGGTGTTAATGTGTTGACTAGACATTTCGATAAATCCTGGTTGACATGATGGATACTTAGGCTTTAGAGTATGATTAAAAACATTAATTGTTTCACTATTCATAAGCGCTATATCACGAATTTCAACCATTGATTTAAAATCAGCAATAATTATATATTCATCATCGTTTAATGTATACTCTTCGATTCCATATAACTTAGCTACTTTATTATAGTCACTAATTTTCATGATAGATTCTTTAGTGTCATAAGCTATGAATGGGAAATCTTTTCTTATGATATCAAGCTTTGAACCAAGAGTATGATTCATGGTTAGATCGGAAGTAGCATAGGTATTTACTTCAATATATTCACTTAAATAGTCGCGCATATTAAAGTCAAATTCTAAAAACATCTCTAAGGAAGTTAAATGAGAGTTTTTTATTTGTGAATCATTATAACCATAATTATGAAATTTTTCATAATAATTCTCCATATTCATATTAGTAGTAAACATGACATCAACTGGAGCTAATTCTTTTATATTAGCATTCATCGAATTTTTAATAGTAAGACAAGATGATAAGAGACATATTGTAATAAATAACATTAAGCATATTATCGTGGTTGAAAAAACAGTGGTATTTATTTTGCTACTAAATTGTCTTAATGTAAAACTATTTAGTCCTTTATAATAAAATCTCTTAATACACTTACTAATTCTTAAAATAAGACCTGATAATGACCAGAATATTAAGAAAGTTGATATACATCCCATAAAGATTGGTATAAGGATATCTTGAGCTTCTTTTAATGAACTTATGTCAACAGTCACCATATAATAAGCCTTAGTCAAAACTAAACTAGCAATGATAAAAATTATAATACACAGGACAGGATTTTTAAGTTTAATTTTTTCTGACTTTTTAGCTCCATTTAATAAATCGATTAATTTACATTTACTAATACTAAAGGTGTTAAAAATCATAACAAATAAATACATTATTCCAAAATACATCATAGTTTTTAAGCAGGAACTTTTAGAAAAGACAAAAGCAAATTTTGTTAAGTCTGCTTCAAACATATTAGCAACAATTAAACTCATTAATTGAGATAATATAATACCTAGTCCAAGTCCTACAGCTAAAGATATAATACCAATAAATAAAGTTTCAAAGAATAAGATCATTGATATTTTCCTTTTACTCATACCTAAGGTTAAATATACTCCAAATTCTTTATTTCTTCGTTTAATTAAGAATCTTGAAGCATAAATAATTAAGAAACCTAAAATAAATGATACAAAAACACTTACTCCTGATAACATACTTATCATTAATTCAATCATGTCCTTCGTTGATGATGAAACATTCATCATAACCGTTTGAGAATCTAAAGCATTAAACACATAAAATATCGATACTCCAAGAATTAAAGTAAAAAAGTAGATGGCATAATCTTTGATACTCTTTTTAATATTTTTAAGTGATAATTTAAAGAGCATCGTTTAAGTCGCCTCCAAGAAGAGTTACAACATCTATAATCTTATCAAAAAATTCTTTACGAGTATCATTACCACGATGAATTTCATTGAATATTCGGCCATCTTTTATAAATATTACACGTGATGCATAACTAGCGGTAAAGGCATCATGAGTAACCATAAGAATTGTTGTATCTAATGATTCATTTAAATGATTGAATCTTTCTAATAATAGTTTTGAAGATTTTGAATCTAAGGCTCCTGTTGGCTCATCAGCTAAAACAAGCTTTGGATTTGTTATAATAGCTCGAGCGGAAGCTACTCTTTGTTTTTGTCCACCAGACATTTGATAAGGATACTTATTTAAAACATCTTTAATATTAAGTTGATTTGTTACTTCTTTAATTTTCTTATCAATAGTTGCAGGTGGAACACTTTGAATTGATAGAGCTAAGGCAATATTTTCATAGGCTGTAAGTGTATCTAATAAATTGAAGTCTTGAAAAATAAAACCTAATTCTTCTCTTCGAAATTTATTTAAGCTATTACCTTTTAATTTAGTGATATCTTTATCACCAACATAAATGTGTCCACTTGTTACTTTGTCAATTGTTGAGATACAATTAAGAAGCGTTGTTTTACCAGATCCACTTGGTCCCATTAAGCAGACAAATTCTCCTTTATTAACCTCAAATGATATCTTATCAATCGCTTTGGTAAGTGAGGAGCGATTGCCATAATATTTTTCAATATTATCTACTTTTAAAATATTTTCCATAATATCTTTCCTTTCCATAATCATCATATAATAATTCAAGATATTTAGTCGTTATTTTAATATTACATAATATTACAATTCTGTAAGGTCAATCTATTTAAAATAATAATCATGTTCAGATATGGTTATTGATACTCGTGTAAATTGATCTTTAACAGATACAATTTCAATTTTATGTCCTAGTTTTTGACATAAATTTTTAGCAATATATAAGCCCATCCCGGTTGATTTAGCTTTAATTCGGCCATTAGTTCCCGTATAAGTTTTATTAAATACTTTAGGTAGATCTTCGGGAAGTATGCCAATTCCGTTATCTTCAATGGATAATATAACTTGTTTATTTTCTTTTCTGGCACTTATTTTAATGAGGGATTTTTTATTTAAACTTCGATATTTAATACTATTATTGATTATTTGATTAAGAATAAATTCTAACCATTTAGAATCAGTATTTACCTTATAGTCCACATTAGAAACATTTAAATCTATTTTATTATCTAATAAGTCATCTTTATTTTTTAAAGCTACATTAGCTATTACTTTATTTAAAGAGACTTGATTAATTAAATAATCTTTTTCCGCATTTTCACTTCTTACATAATAAAGAACTTGTTCAACAGAAGCTTCTATTCTTTTTATTTGATCTAGAGTTTTTTTATCAAATTTATCTTTATTATTGTGAGCCATTAAGTTAATTGACGCTATTGGTAATTTAACTTCGTGAATCCACATCTCAATATAATCTTTAAAGTCACTTATTTGTTCTTCCATATTTTTGACAACTTCATTCATGGATTTATTAATCTCATAGAGAGCTTGATATAAAATTTCACCATCAATAAAGTCAGGATTTTCTAAAGTCTCTAAGACTAAATAAGCTTGATCTAGAGCTTCAATATTACCAAGTAAATTGGAATAGAACTTATTTTTCTTTATATATTCAATACTTAATATACTTATTAGTGATATCAGAATAATTATAGAAAGTGCGATTATTAGAGATATATCTAATTTAAATGCTAAAAACATAAGTATCATGATTAAGTACATAAAAATGAATATCGTGATTAAATATAATTTATCTTTTAAATAGGCATGAATTTTCATGATAATATATAACCTATGCCCTTTCTAGTTTCAATTAAATCTTCATAACCGATACTTTTTAATTTAAGCCTTAAGCGACTAATGTTAACCGTTAGTGCATTATCGTTAATATATTCTTCATTATTCCATAGTTCAGTCATTAATTCATCACGAGTTACAATCTTATTTTGATGGGTTAAAAGATGATTAAAAATAATCATTTCATTCTTGGTGAGAATTATCTCCTCTTCTCCCTGTTTTAAAATACCTTTATGCATGTTTATTTCTAAATCTTTATATCTTAAGATATCCGAATTATGATTAACTCTTTTTAAAACAGCTGCTATTCTTAAAAGTAATATATTAGGATTATAAGGTTTAGTTATATAATCATCTGCTCCATAACTCATAGACAATACTTCATCGGTTTCATTCACCAGACTGGTAACCATGATAACAGGAATATTAGACTGTTTACGTAAATTTTTTAAAAGTAATTCCCCATTAATATAAGGTAAGTTAATATCTAGTAAAATTAAATCTGGTTTTAAGTCCATGATAATCTCTAAAGAATTTTGATAATCTTTTAAGATTAGAGGTTCATATTCATTATTTTTTAATAATTCGCATAATTCATCACAAATAGTTTCTTCATCTTCAATTATTAAGATTCTTTGCATAATAATCACCACTTACTTTTTATTATAACACGTTTTTATTTTTTCAAATATTACATTCTTGAAACATAAAAAAACATTTCAATAAGAAATGTCCTTTATTTACTGCTACCTCTTATGGCAAGCTTCTAATCAATATTTATTAGTTCGTATTCATTAGTTCCGAAATCTAATTCAAGTGAAGATGAGATAATATGAGCTCCATGACGAGATTCAATACGTTCAATTAAATGATCACGTCCTGGATCATTAGAATTATAAACTAAGTCTAGACATGCTTGATCAATAGCAATTGGATCTAGACTGGCAAGAATGCCAATATCTTGCATACAAGGATCTTCAGCAACATTACAGCAATCACAGTCAACAGTCAAGTTACACATAACATTAATGTAAACGATATGATCTTGAAACTTTTTGTGAACTGATGATGCAGCATCTCCCATTGCTTCAATAAACTTTAATTGATCAACTTGAAACATATCTTCGAAAGTGCCATCTTCTTTTCCGATACAGTGAATATAACTTTTACCATGACTAGATGCAAAGCCGATTGATAATTGTTTTAAAGCACCACCATATCCTCCCATTGGATGACCTTTAAAATGAGATAATACTAATATTGAGTCATAGTTATCAATATTTTTACCAACATAGTTTTTCTTTATTACTTTACCATTTGGAATATCTAAAACTTTATCTGGCCCAGTAGAGTCAAGAATGTCGACATTAAAATATTTCTTCCAACCATGATCTTCCATAAGTTTTTCATGTTTTTCAGTTGTATTTCTAGCTCCTTCATAAGCTGTATTACACTCAACAACAGTACCATTTACATGATCAACTAAATTCTTAACAAATTCAGGACGTAAATAATTTTGATTACCTTCTTCTCCTGAGTGAAGCTTTACAGCAACATTACCTTCTAATTTTACACCTAAAGCATCATAGATTTTTATTAAACTTTCTGGTGTTAATTCTTTTGTAAAATATACTTTTGATTTCATAATTAATTCCTCTTTCTATTTATATAATGCCAATTATTTAATTAACTATTCTTACTTTTTGTTGTTATATATAGATCTAATTTACCTTTATTATAAAGTTCAATTTTATAATTTAATCTTTGATAAGCCTCCTGCATTTTATCTATTTTACTTTTTAAAATGTCTCTTTGCTCTTCTAGTAACTTTTTTCTTTCTATCTCCGTATTATCTCCCATATCAAATAAATCTAAATACTTTTTTAATACTTCGATTGGTATCTCAGCATTGCGCATACATTTGATAAATTCGATACGGCGAATATCTTCTTCATTATAGGAACGAATTCCCCCACTAGTTTTCTTTATTGGTCCAATTAATCCCTTTTTTTCATAAAATCTTAAGGTATCTTGCGATATGGAAAACTTAGATGCTACTTCTCCAATTGTCATATCATTATTTATGCTCCTTTCATCATAATTCATTACTAATAATAGTATATTACTTAGAGTTAAGTCCAAGTCAAGATATAAATTAAAAAATAAATCATAAAAAATGATTTATTTGATTTTTTCAAAGTCTATTTTCATAATAAGATCATAGGATTTCTCACATTCTTTTTTTAGAAATGTTTGTTTTTCCATAAACATGATTCTCTATATAAGCCATCTTACGATGATTTTCTATCATATGACAAAGGAAACCAATGATCATGAATAGATATTGTAAACCATTATTTTTAATAAAACCGAAGATGATAAAAAATACGATTACTAATATTCCTAGTATTAATTCAAATAGATGATCATGTTCCCATTTGTTTTTATAATAAGTTATTTGTTCTTTTATCGTAAAAACATTATTTTCTAAAGCGTTAAATAAATTTTCATCAGCTATTTCTTTATAATTTTCATCAAGTATTTTCTCACCTGCAAAAAATTCATTTAAAGTTATTCCCAGTATTTGACATAGTTCTTTATATAAAGAAACATCAGGTAGACAATATCCTCTTTCCCACTTAGAAACTGATTTGTCAGTTACTCCAAGCTTGCTCGCCAGTTCTACTTGAGTTAAATTTTTTTCTTTACGACAACTAGCAATAAGTTTTCCAATTTTCTCTTGATTCATAATTACACACTCCTAAGAACATCATACTATTTTAGTATACTCTATAACACCTCTTGAAAGTAGAGTTCTATTCTTGAATGCTATTTGTTTAAAAATTCCGCAATATGATTTTTTATCTTATCTAATTCATATCCTTTAGCTAAACAGGTGTTCCATCCTACTATTTTCGAAGCTTCAATATTTACTAAAGTATCATCAATGAAGAGAATATCGTGCGTATTTATTTTTAATGCTTGATTAACCATTTCATAGATTTGCAAATCAGGTTTTTTTAAACCCATTTCAAATGATAACCAGACATAATCAAAGTCCTGTAAGTTAACTTGATTATCAAGTCTTTCTTTATCTAACATATTTAAGTTAGATAATATCCCGATCTTACAATGTGTTTTTAATGATTTAATATACTCTACTACTTCTTTATAATAATAAACTTTGGAAAATTCTTCTTGGTAAACTTTTTTAAATAACTCGAAATTATTTGATATATGAAAGTCATTACAAAAACTATCATACCATTTTTCGATAATATGCATGTCATTAACAGTACCAATAGATACACCATTAACATCTCCAAGAAGATTATATTTTTTGATAATATCTTCTTCATTTAAAGTTGATCCAAGTCTTCTTACAACACTTATAAAAGCATCATAAATATTATATTCATCAGGCTTATGACTTTCGATGACTCCACCCCAGTCAAATATTATTAATTTCTCCATAGCAATCTCCTTAACTAATTCGATAGTGACCAATGACTTCATATTTTTCCAAGATATCCTCTTCATAATTTAATTGATGAGGACTCGCATGATGAATTACAAAAGGAATACCTTTATAGTTGCGCATATCTGAGATAACACCAATGTGTCCTTTGAATACAACAATATCTCCACCTTGCCACTGTTCAATCTTAGAAATATCTGTTGTTAATATAATAGCATTATTCTTAAAATAAACATTCATATTTTGAACACGACGGAAGTCAATGTTTTTATCAATCGTATCTATTTTATATAAGTCACGATTATTTTTAACATCTTCATTAAGGAGTAGCCTAATATCATATCCAGCATTCTTTAATCCAAAAGCGACAACGTCTGTACAAACTCCATATCCATCGTCAGGATAGCCTGTACCATAGTATTTACTTTTATATTTTGGTTTAGTAGCGATATATTCTCTGACACTTTTTAAAATATCTGTTTGATCATCAATAGAATCATTATCTTTATCAACATCACTTATATAGGTTTTAATACTAAAGTGTTCATTATCATACTTACGATGTGGGATAATATTAATTAAATATAAAATATATGTGCTACCAGCTATAATAAATAAAATAAAAGATACTATAAAAATATATAATTTCTTCATGACTTACTCCTATAATTTTTATTTATTATATCATAAATATTAGTGAGAAAATTTAAAGAATATGAAAATCTTGACAATCATCGTCAATAATTTCACTTTTTAATAATTTCTTTAAGACTTTTAAATTATGATGATTTTTAGAGTCAGAAAATAATTCAAGTTCAATCATTTCCCATATGAATACCCAACCACCTATTAAAAGAATTTCTTTAAGGACTTCGGCATTTTTTATTCCCTGCGATAAAAACAATAATAAAAATCCACAAATGAGAAAAACAATTTGTAAAATATTATTAAAATGTAGACGACGCTTATAAAATATGTATTCTCTTTCTAATGCGTCTTTTAAAATTTTAAGATAATTATCTGGCATATGACATTTGCGATGAATTATCATTTTAAGAGAATCTTTATTATTTAAATATGTAGCTTGATTGATAATATAATGTAATAGTTCGCTAGAAACAATTTGCTTATTATATCTTTCAAGAAAATCACTTTCGTCTAAAATATCAATTTCAATTATTTTTTCCAAATTAATCACCTTATTAGAAGTATGGCAGAATTAAGAAAATATATAAAAAAAGGCAACTATTTTGCCTTTTTAGTTATTTTATCTTTTTCAATTTAACAGCTGTACCATAAGCAATAACTTCTGCTGCTCCATTCATCACTGATGATGATCCATAACGAATATTAATAATAGCGTCAGCTCCTAAAGCCTCAGCATCATCAACCATACGTTTCGTAGCAATTTGACGGGCAGTTATTAACATATCTGTATAACCAGCAATCTCCCCTCCAACAATTGTCTTCATTCCAGCCATAAAATCACGACCAATATTTTTCGATTGAACAACTGTTCCTTTCGCAATTCCTAGAGCTTCTATAATTTCATATCCAGGAATATAATCAATATTTACTAGCTTCATCTTCTTCTCCTCCATTAATCTCTTTGATTCTAACTATTAAGTTATATCCTATACCTGTTAAAGGTATAAGAAGAATAAATTCTAATAGGGCAAAAAATATCCATGGTATTTTAGTTGATTCTGTTAATTGAAAATATATAAGCATTACACTTATGAAAATAAATATAATACTCAATACTAAACTGGATACTATGGCCCCAATTATTTTTCTTTTTTTTGATGATCTTACATCATGCATTGTAAAACACTCCTTATTAAGTACTCTAATTTCTTGAAAATATTTAGTTATATCAATAGAATTATAATCCGTATTATTTTGAATAATTTCATTACACATGAGTTTGATTTTTTGATATTTTTCTTCTTCTGTTTCGATTTTTTTAATTCGCTCTTCTAAACAGGCTTTTAAAGTTATGTTTCCTGTATTCAAGTTCTTTAGTTCATTGATAGGAACATTTAACTCGCGCAAGAACTTAATTATACGTAGTTTGTTTATATCTTCATCAGAATATATCCGATAATCATTTTCTTTATTACGTTTGGGAGTAATTAATCCAACTTGTTCATAATAACGAATACTTTTCTTAGATAAACCAACAATATTTTCAACTTCATTAATAAACATATATTCCTCCTTTCAATTACTAGAATAGACTATTCCCTAAGGTTAAGGTCAAGAGATATTTTTATTATTTATCATATTCGTCTAAGAAGCTATGTTTTATACCATCTTTTGTATGTCCTAGGATGCAATTCATGTTGACATTATCTAGAGCTTTAAAAATATTATAATCTACTTCACGATTAACTTGGCGAAGATTTTTGATAAGTTCTTTCATTTCTTGGCGTTTACTGTTTTCGATATTTTTGTCAACATCATCAGTAAATTTACAAGCACAGTTAATAAAAGTTAATTCATTATGTTTACACCAAGCCTTAATGGCTTCTTCTTTAACAAGAAAAAGAGGTCTTATTAGTTCTAGCCCTTCAAAGTTATCACTGTGAAGTTTTGGCATCATAGTTTTTACTTCTGATCCATAAAACATTGATAAAAGAGTTGTTTCAATAACATCGTCAAAGTGATGACCTAAGGCAATTTTATTACATCCTAATTCTTGAGCTTTACTATATAAATGTCCTCTACGCATTCTAGCACACATGTAACATGGACTTTTAGCATTCATTGATTCGACACTAGCAAATATATTTGATGTAAATATTTCTAAATCAATATTTAAGAGTTTCGCATTACTCTTAATAAGTTCTAAATTTCTTTCTTTGTAACCAGGATTCATACAAACATAACAAGCATCAAATTTTATTTTGCCATGACGTTTTAACTCTTCAATACATTTAGCTAAAAGAAATGAGTCTTTGCCACCACTAATACAAACCATAATTTTATCATTTTCTTTAATAAGTTCATAGTCAACAACAGCAGCAACAAATCTTGCCCAAATCTCTTTACGATATTTTTTGATGATGGTTCTTTCAATTTCTTGATATCTTTCCATAAACTAAAACTCCTTAAGCTTTTTTTATTTATTATAACACTTATTTAAGCATAAGAAAAATTACTATTGCTAGTAATTTAATATTCGTTCTTTAAAATATTATTTAAAAAATCTTTTATATCAATAAGTTTACTATTAATTTTAACTTTACCAATATTTTTATCATTTACAAGTAAAGTTCCTTTAAACAAGTCATATTTAATATTACATTTATTGTCTATATTGATAGTTTCTTGCGAAAAGTTAATATCTGGTATTGTAAATATCTCATCTAACTTATGCGATATATTGGCAGTTTTAGCTCTAAATTTATGACCACAGTAGTTACAAAAATGAATTAAGTGAGGTCGATAAGCAAACTCGCCATTATCAGAATGGAACTTATGACATCTTTTGCATACTTCTTTTTCCAGTTTGATATGATTGATTCTAACAAGAAGAATACCTGTAAAATCTTTATAAGTTAATATTTCATCGTTATGAGAGAAAACACCTTCATGTATTTTTCCATTAATGTAAATATCCGGAATTTGGTTTGTTAGAATATCAGCAAACTCAAGAATTAAGGAGTCTACTTTTTCTTCATTTAAATTAAGAATCTTATTGAATGAATCTTTATTTAAACAAAGACATTCATCAAGTCTATTACCTTTAGAATCACAACTTAATGATTTATGAGTTGTACAAAAATATTGCGGCTTTCCACTTCGAAGTTTACCAGTATATTCGACATTACATTTCATTTTCTAAAACCTCTTTGTTGCACCAAGAACAACAGTTCTTAATTCTTAAGCCATCGTCTCCTTGATTTTTATCGTAGGCAAACGATTTTAATAAGTCACAAGGAAATTCACTACATTCGCCACAACAAGCAACTTTCTTATTTTCTTCACAACATTTTTTTAATGGACAAGATTCTCCCCAAAATGGTTTATTTATATTAGTACAGCCAGCACATCCCATACTTTCCTTAAATTCACATTTGGAACATTCAATCCCACAACGAGATTCTATTTTTTCTTTTACTGCTTCACAAGTCATAATTTTACTCCTTAATCTTCTTCTTTTTCTTCGTCATCCTTTTTTGGTTCAACAACTTTTACATCATCTTCATCAAAAACAAGTTCAATATTAGCTTCGCCTAACTTGGCTTGTAATTCTTGCATTAGTTCATTTTCTTGCATAGTAACTCTAATTGCCATAGGTTAAGTTCCTTTCTATTTACAATATTCATCTAGCTTTTTCATTTCTTTTATTCCAAAGTAGATATCTTTGTTACCATCTTTCGTATTACACACAATAACGGAATAATTATCATTTCGATAAATATTGGCTTCATTATTAATAATTTCGCGATTAGAATTACCACTATCATACTCTTTATCTAAATATTCTTGTAGTATTTCGCGATTTAAGATATTTTCTTTAAATAAATTTTGCATATTAAATTCATTATTATTTATGATAAATTCTACTTTATCAATTCCATAGTAGTATATCTTATGTGATGTATCATTTTCACTGTACTTAAATCCTTCTTTCAATTTTTCGGATTTAGTTTTAGATATATTAATAGCCGAAATATTCTTGGTTGTATTATTTAATTCTTTATAATCATCATTACTAGTTAAAGGAATAATAATTAGTATAATAGCAAATAGTGCGATTGCAAATATAATTAAACGCTTTTTCATATATTCTCCTTTACAATTCCATAAGACATACCAATATCAGTTGGTACAATATACTTAGCTTTGATGGCATCAGCTACTACTAAAACAAAAGCACACATGGCACGAGTTGCATCCCACCAAGCAGGATCATCAGATTTATTCCTTATTTCATCAAGAGATATTTCCGCAAAATATCTTTTAGTTTCTTTTCGACGTGATTCAATATCCATCATGATTGGTGCACAAATATCTTGATAAATACGATTATCTTCATACATTATTCCTGATAATTTGGCAAATTTAGCGTGACCTCCACCAGCTAAAATTAACGTGTCACATTTTTCCTTAGGAACTTCTAAATTCGCTTTAATATAGTCCATAACTTCCTCTAATGAAGTCGATGCAATATCATTAGAAAGATCGGGAAACTTCTTTAATATATCCATAACACCAATGGAAGTATTGGCACTTTCTTTTATTCCATTATGATAAACAGCTATTTCTGTTGATCCTCCCCCACCAATAAATACACATGCATCATTTATAAAGCGGGTTGTCCCTTCAACGGTTAATCGACTCTCTTCTTCTTGGGAAATGATATGTAGTTCACATCCGGTTGATGTCATTATTTTATTTAGTACTGTATCCTTCTCTTCGTCGTCTAAAACACGAAAAATACTAGTTCCGCATACATAAATATCTTCATAGTTTTCTTTTACTTTATTAATACAATTTATTAACGCATCTAAATCAGCCTCTAAAATATGATTATTGTTTAAGGCATAATTTTTCTTAAAGAAGATAGTTGTATCTTCTATTCTCTCCATTGTAGTACCATTATATTTATCAACTTTAGTAACTGTTGATCCAACTTCAATTATAATTTTTTCCATATTAGTCTCCTTTAATGTATTTTAACATATTTAGATGAATATGAGTACTAAAAGTGAAAAAATAAAGAGTTATAATTAAATAAAAAAATACCACTTTTAGTGATACTTTTTAAGTCCAAGTACTTGCCCATTTTCATCTTTGATAATAATATTTTCTGAATCAATTATCATATAACTATTCGGTGTATTGTTTCTTGGATAAGCAATTGAGCCGGGGTTGGCAATTATTAAGTTATTAAGAGTCGAAAGTTCAAAGATATGGGTATGCCCGTAAACAAAGACATCAATTCCAACAGGTATGCTATAGGGAGAATAAAGGTGTCCATGAGTAAAAAAGAAGTTTTTATTATTGATATTTAAAATAAGATAGTCATTTAAGGGAAAAGAAATCTCACTAATATATTCATTATAATCACAGTTACCTCTTATCGCATGAATAATATTACTTAGATTATTTAATTCTTCTAAATTAGAATATTTTAAATTAAATAAATCCCCAAGAAGAATTAATTCATCACATTTTTCCTTAATAAGAATTTCTTTTAATAATCCCGTATAATAAGCATTCCCATGAATATCCGATACTACTAAATATTTCATATCAATCACCTTCCTTATTTTATCAAATTTTAGTTGTTTTTTTACAAATAATTGATATTTTATGATAAAATAAGCAATCAAGAAGGTGTATTAATATGAAAAACTTAAGAGAGAGAAAAGATTTAAACAGTGAAATAAATGAATATAAAAGAGAAATAATCAGTGAAACAGGATTAATTATTTATTATGCTTTGAGTGCCTATCTATCTTCACTTATAAATTTTGGTGTAAACTCAAGTGTGACTAAAGATTGTCTAGCTATTATCAAAGAATTTAGTGATATTAATTACTATGAAAAGCGCATACTAAAATTTATCAAGAAAAATATTGATACCATCGACATTGGTGTAGCCTTTGATTTAATTGATATAATGAGTGAGCGAAAAGAAGAAGATATTATTTATTACTATAAAGTGTTAGATGATATTGAAGATGCTTGTGAGATGCAAGATGAATTTAGAGCAACAAGAATAAAAAAAGAACATACCTCAATACCCGATGATGAGTTCTTTAGTGCGGATTTATATGCAGCTAAGTATACCGTTGATGATATTATGAATTATTTTAGTTTTGATCAAGAAATGAGAAATTATATAAAAGCCAAAACGATGGAGTCTTTATATGAATTTGAGGATGATAAAGAGATATTTGGAGTTAATTATAAAGTTGATGAAAACAATGTCGTTACTGATATTAAATTAATCGTCCCAACAATTTTCGACTATGAGACATTAATGATTAATGTTAATTTGTTAATGAAAGCATGTTATTTATATATGTCATTTAAATACAATGTACCAATTAATTTAGAAGAATTTGAGATTAAATCAACAACGGAAGAGAATCGCTTTAGTCAAGATTTTAAACAAAAAATGTTAACATATTAAAAGATGTACGAAAGTACACCTTTTTTTAATTACAGGAAGCAAATATAAGATTTTTTATTTCCTCTTTTGGTTTATTTAAGGAAATTGATAATTCGTTATAAAGAAGTCTTTCAGCTAAATCAAAATAGTATTTACTCTTTTCACTTACCTTTTTATTGCTCCCCACTCTTTCACTGTTTTTGGTATAAGAGGTTTTAATAATAGGTATTAAATCTTCAATCCGATTACTTGATAATAATTTTTTATATTGATTTTCTAATTGTTTATCAGGAATATCAAGAACTTCAACATTCTTAATGCTCGCGATTAGATTATTAGCATCATTCGTACTAATGATATCACGAACTTGAGAATTGGTTATAGGGATGCTTATTTTTAAAGAATCATCATCTATAGGATTTAATTCATAGCATTCTAAATTATTAAATTCATTTTTATAGATTTTTTTTACAAGACAAACATCTCTTTTATATACTACATAATCACCTATATTTTTCATTTCTTATTCCTCCTATATATTTAATTTATAAAATTACCTCTAATAACATTTTAATACCAATGATAATGAGAATTACTCCACCTGCTTTTTGAGGTTTAAACTTAAATTCTTTTTTTAAATGAAAACCTAGTATTACACCTAAACATGATGTTATAAACGTTATTAAACCAATTATCGTAATAGATTCAAGAATGTTTATGTCCATTAACGTGAATGTTATTCCAACAGTTAAAGCATCAATCGAAGTTCCGATTGCTAAGGGAAGCATTTTTTTAATACTAAAGTCATCATCCCCTTGGGAGTCACTGTCTAAAATAAAAGATATACCAAGAATAGTAAGAATAATAAAAGAAAAAAAGTGACTGTAGCGGATTAGGTATTTGCCAAATATTGATGCTACGTTGTACCCAATAAATGGCATTAAGGCTTGGAACAAACCAAAATATAAACCGACGATTAAGATATGCTTTTTAGCAAGCTTTTTTACTGATAATCCTTTTGATAATGCTACAGCAAAGGCATCAGTAGATAAGGATACTGCAATTAATATAATTTCTAGGATATTCATATTAAAATATATTCACCTAAATTTCTTTTATGAAGAAAATATTTCTTGAATCGGTATTAAATAATTTAAATACTTATTTTCTAACAATATTTCTTTTTCCTGATTATCAACAATATAAATAAATTTTAATCCTTCTTCGGTTAAATAGAAATTATTATAGTCTAATGTATCAATATTTGGTATTTTGATGTCTTCAATCTTAATTAAATCCTCGATTCGAATTAATTTATTATCAATAATATGAAAAGATACACAATCTTTATTTTCAAGGGTGTCTTTATAAGTGGTAGAAATAATTAAGTTAAGAGATATTAGACCATGATACTCATGAATCTTATATTCATTATAAAATGAACATTGTAAGCATTTATTAGTACTATTAATAATATTATAAAATTCATGTAAACGTATTTCTAAATATTCTTTGGCAATCTGGTCTAAGAGATCTACATTAGTTTGTGGATAAGCAATATTAATGTTCATCATTATCACCTATTTAATCTTATTAAATAATTAAAAAAAGATACCATAAAGTATCTTTATTTCTTCTTTAGAATTTGATTATTTGCATTGAATATTACTTCTTCAGAATTGTATTCGTTGGTATGCATTGATTCTTGCCAATTAGATGCAGCTATTATTTTGGAAAACTCATCAAGACGTTTAGTTGGAATAGTAATTACCGGAGTATCGGTCTCTAAATATTGATATGCTTCTTCTAATAACTTCTTGGAATAACCCTTTTTGCGATATTCTTCCAAAATCAAAAATGTACATATTTTCTTTTCATCAAGATCTTTTTTTAATATTGTTAGACCAGCTAACATATAACCGTCAAGATAGAATATTATCTCGCCTTCTTTCGTTATAACACGAGGTATAGCTTTAGAATAAAACCATTTATCATAGTTAGGATATTGTTCGTGATTATAGTCAGTAGCTAAATAGATTTCATTAGTAGCCTTTGAAAAGTTTTTTCTATTCATAGAGCTTAAGTAGAATTTTTCCATAAAATCACTTCCAAGTTAATATAATAGCATATTTTTTAATATTTTTCATAAAATTATAAAGAAAGGATAAATATTATGAAATTCTTAAAAAATGCTTTTTATATTTTTTTACCAATTATTTTAGGCAGTATAACATTTATATTTATTGGTAAATTTATTGATTACAATTATTTAATTCAACCTTTACTTGCTCCACCAGCCATTGTTTTTCCAATTGTTTGGACGATTATTTATCTGCTTATGGGAATATCTTTTTATCTTTATAAAAGAGATACTCTAGGAGATAATATTGATTCTATTTACTATGGACAGTTGGCAGTTAATATTCTTTGGCCTATTATTTTCTTTGTTTTGAAGTTCAGATTTATCGCAACGATTTGGATTGTTGTTTTGGATATTATGGTAATTGTTATGTTAAAATTATTTTTCAAATATAGTAGAACTTCAGGGGTCATGAACATTCCCTACTTAGCTTGGACAATATTTGCAACATATTTAACATTTAGTATTTATTTATTAAATTAAAAATAGAACTATTTAACTAAGTTCTATTTTTTAATTATTAGTAATTTCTTCCATTTGGTATATATGCCAAGTATCATATTCATTATATTTAATAAGATAAGTTTTGTATTTATATAAATGATTGCTTTCCATTACTTCATAAGATACATCTCCTGTTTCAAAGGAAAATGTTAAATATAATATTTCATAAGCTGATATTTTTTCCGAAATATTTTTCTCTAATTCTTCGGTAGATTCATCTCCATATTCAATAGTTAGAAGAGACGCATGATAAAAGGTATCTTTTTCTAGAAATTCTTTTTTTAAGTAATCAAAGGCATCTTCAATAACCATTTCACTGTGATTTAATGATTTGTAGATTGTTGTTTCTAACTTTGATACTTTATTACCGTTTTCAGCCTTACAACCAGTTAAGATTAGGATACACATAATCATGATTAATACTTTCTTCATCTTATCACCTAAATTAATTATAACAAATAATCCGATAAATATATATCTTAAATAAATTCTTTAATAATTATTTCAAAAATATTCGTAAGTTCTCTTTTAGTTTTTTTATCAATATTTTTAATACTTTTAACAATATCTAAAAGAGCTTTAAAGTTAATAATATCTTTGACATAGACGATACCAGCTCGTTCTAAGGACATAAAAATGGATTTAATAATATTCTCTATTTCTTCATCACTGGTATTATCTAATAAGTTATTAATGCTTTTTTCGAGCCTTTTAGAAGCCTCACTTTGGGTAGTCACTTTAAAATGATCATCTTCAACTAACCAAGAAGATGAGGCATGGGCTAAAATATTCTTCTTAGATGATTCAATAACATGATAATTATCATTTTTTAGGATGACTCCAACTAAACTATAGTTAGGTATTATATGAATATATCTTTTAGCAATCGATTTATAATTGCGAGATTCACATTCTTGTTTTCTTAAACCTGGGCCATCATTAGAATAAACTAGTTTTATTTTTCTTTTAATATATCCCCGGGCATACATACTAGCAACTAAAGCAAGATTACCACCCTTGGAATGTCCACCAATAATTATTTTTTTATCAAATAATGAAACAACTTCATTAAGATATTTAATTGCATACTTTTGAGCATCGACAGGAAACTTTATAGCTAAATAAGCATCTTCCTTCCATCCACTGATATATTCATCAGTTCCTTCAAAACCGATAAACTTTAAATGTTTATTAAGATCAAAAACAAGCGCCGAAAATTGTGAATCTAAGCTGGTAATATAGCGATAATTAGAAAGTAAGATATCTTTATAACGTCTAGTATCCATGACGATTTCGATTAATTTATAAGCATCTCTTTGCGCAATTCCTAACTTGCAAACTGTTTTTTTATCATGAGTGTGTAAATAGTCTAAGGCAGCATTTCTTAAGGAAATAGACACCTTTTTATTGCTAACAATATTAGTAAAATCTAAATACATGATAATTGACAAAACTAAATTATCCACTTCATTAAATTCTTTTTCATCAAAAGAATAATTACCAAACTTTTTTACATAATCATACATATTCATACTAATCACTTCTTATTATTTTTTATTCTTAATTTGTTTTGTTTATAACTATTTCTTAGTTCTTTCTTAGTCTTTTTATACTCATCTTTTAATTCATTGATATTCCGAGATAATTCTAAACGTGATTCACGAGCTTTTTCTTCAAAATCTTTTAGTTTAATAATAAAATTGGGATAAGCATTTTTTAGACGACGATAGAAAACAGAATTATTATTTAACCAACTATTAATATAAACTTTAATAGCTTCTGTATTATCTTTATCCGTATCATTTATTTCATGCTTAATTCTATTCATTATAAAATATGAGAAAATATTATCAAAAATATATATAATAAATAGACTTACTGCACTAATAATTATGACATGAGAATTTAACTTTAAAACTATCGAAGATATAAGTGGATGCAAAATATAAATAACAAAAACTCCAAGTAAACCAAATGGTAACATAGTTTCTAAACAAATACGACCATTTAAGTTGAATTTACGACGAGAATAATCCCACCATCGAGCATTGAAAAGCCGCTCCATAAAGTAACTTGTAAGATATTCAAGAACGGAGCACACAAGAATAGATTTTAAAAATACTGCTAAAATATCACCTTTAGATCGACCAATTAAAAGAACGATAAATAAGACACCATAGCCATAAATTGGACATATTGGTCCAACTAAAAAACCACGATTGATAAATTTATGTTTTTCTACTAGCTTGCAGATAACCTCCATTAGCCAGCCTAAAAAGGCATAAATAATAAAATATAAAAAATAAGTACTTATTACATCCATCTTACCACCACTTTTATTATACAAAAATATATAGTTATTTAAAAAGACACTTTAAAGGTCTATGTTGATTTTTTGTCCTTTTTTGGCAAATTCATAGAATTCGTTATAGCTACTACCAGGAAGAGGATTGGAATATTCATATATTTCAATTAAATTTTTATTAAAATCATCTATTTTATACATTTTGGGATAACGTTTAATAACTTTCATAAGTATTTCTTCAATAGTTTTATAACATTCATTAGCTTCATCAATAATCCATGCTGATTCCATTAGATAAAAGTTATCTTCTATTGAAGCAATACAAATGGTATGACGAGCAATTTTATTAGGATCATTATAGACAATAATATAAGTATGATTTTCAATATTCTCTTGATCAAGGTAATAACTTACTAAAGCTGTTTGCTCAAAACATGTGCCTACGCCACTTTCTAAGGTCTTTTCAATAGACATAAATTGATAATTATCTAAAAAATATTGTCTTTTGGAATAACGATGTATAACATTATATCTATCTACCCATCCATAAGATATTTCATTCATTTTCTTTAAAATATTAGCTATTTTTTCTTGCATTTTAAACACCCACTTGTTCTCCCTTAGTACCAACGATGATTTCCAAATTATCAGATTTAATTCCTTGAATAAATATAGAAATTATTTCCTTGGCACATTCACTGATATATGTCTTTATTTTATCATCTACTTTTAATTTTGCATATATCTTATTGAAAGAAGAGTTAAGAATATATGCAATTTCATCATCACTTTTAGAGACTAAGTGCATATAGATATTTTCAATTTCCAAAATATCGACATATAAGTGATACTCTTGATGATTGGATAATTCTTCTGCCAGGGTTGTAAGTAAAACTTGTTTAAAAATATTAAAGACTAAATCACTAGAAATATTCGACATTCGGTTCAATAAATAGTAAATATCTTCAAGTGAATATTTTTGTAAAAATAAATTTTCATAGTTAAAAAAAGTTAAATACTCGACTATAAATTCAATACCGAGTAAATCAGGATTACCTTGACATAAAGGATAGTCAATTCTTATATCTAAAGCGGCATCAAAATCTTTATTATATGTTTTAAAGAATGTTTCAATATCTTCGGGTAAGGTATTGAAATAAGCCTGATTAGGAAGTTTTAGCATATTACTTTTAACAAGATTAAAAAATAATTTATATTTATTTAAATATGTTTCAACGAGGTTATTTCCCTTTTTAAATAAATCGTATAATTTATTATCCTTTATTTCCTTTATTGCATCATCGGGAGTAGCAAAAGTTTTTAAATAAATGCCAATGGTATAATAAAGCGAATCTAAAAGTATTTTAGCCCGATCATACTTAACCGTGAATGATTCATTACCAGTTAGCATTCCCACTACTCTTTTTAATACTACGATTGACTCTCTTTGAATATAATTTAAATCTTCTTGCGTAATTATCTCTTTTTGATATGCAACATCAATTAAAGACTGGAAATAATATTTTTTGTTTAATTCCATTTCTTTAATCGAGGAACTTTTTACTAAATTAGTCATTCATTCCCTCCCCAATATAATACTTGTGACCTTTTTTATTTAGAATATCATCTGTTACTAATTTAACTAGTAACTCCGTTGTTCCGTATGCATCATCATCAAAATGTTCGCGCATAAGCTTAATGATATAGGCATCAGGTATATGATAGTTAAACTCTCCTCTTAATGTATAGTAAATATTAGTAAGTTCGTAAAGTGTTTCATCATAGTCAACTTTAGAAATATATGGTGATGTATAAAACGCATCAATAATATCTTCTAAGATGCTAGAGCCGATCTCTAAAAGTAAATTATCTGATAAGGCATATTTTCTAGTATCGATTAGGTTCGTTATTTGTTCTTCTGTTAGAGTTAATCCATATTCTTTAGTTTTATCATTTAGAATAATTAGATTCTTTTTAATAGTTTCTTGATTGCAAGCATCAAATGATAATAAATCATATTTGGTAGTTTCGTATTCTTTTTCCATAATAATAATCCCCTTTCAAGCATTCATTGTATCTTTTATTTAGAGTTAATTCAAGAATTATATTTTTCTTGATTTTATGGTATAATACGTATAGAAAAAAAGATTAGGATATATCCTAATCTTTTACTTTGATAGTTCTTCACATATAATACTAGCAAGTTCAGTAGGATTATCAATTGGTAATCCTTCAATTAAACGAGCTTGAGCATAAAGAATTTTGGCATAATCTTTTAATCCTTCAGGATCATTTTTGTATAGTTCTTCAAGCTTTTTAGCAATCTTATGATTTTCATTAATCTCTAAAGCTTTTTTTGCACTAATGTGTTCATCTGTTGGCATGGCATTAATGACCTTTTCCATTTCAATAGAAATGTCTCCAATACTAGTTAAACATACAGGATGATTTTTTAATTTATCGGTAAATCGAATCGAATCAATATCACTTAAAGATTCTTTCATTACAGCAAACATTTCTTTAGCTTCTTCGTTCTTTTTTTGTAATTTTTCTTTATCTTCATCACTACTTAATTCTTCGTCATTAGAGGCAATATTAACAAACTTTTTATCATCATAGTTATTCAAAGTTTGTAAGACAAATTCATCCATATAATCAGTACAGTAAAGAACTTCTTTATCTTGATCTTTATAATTTTCAACGACAGGTGATGCATCAATTTTATCAATAGTTTCACCACAGCAATAATAAATTTTATCTAAATCTTTATTATTTCCAACATATTCTTGTAAAGTAAGTAGTTTCTTAGTTTTAGATGATGTAAACATAAGTAAGTCTTTTAATTTGTCTTTATTAATACCGAATTGATCATATACGCCAAATTTAATATTTGATCCAAAAGTAGTAAAGAATGATTCATACTTTTCACGATCGCTTTTTAATAAATCGCTTAGTTCTTTAGTTATTTTTGTTTCAATTGATTTAGCTATTGTCTTTAAGGATTTATCTTGTTGCAATATTTCACGAGAAATATTTAATGATAAATCAGGAGAATCAACTACTCCTTTTACAAAGTTATAATAGTCAGGTAATAAATCAGCACATTTTTCCATGATTAATACGCCATTAGAATATAGTTGCAAACCTTTTTCATATTGTTTGGTATAAAAATCATATGGAGCATGAGAAGGAATAAATAGTAAAGAATTATAGCTTACTAAACCTTCAGCACTAGTGTGAATTACAGTTAATGGTTCTTCATAGTCAAAGAATTTATCAGAATAGAAAGTATTATAATCACTTTCTTTTATTTTGGATTTACTTCTTTTCCATAGAGGTACTTGATCATTTAATACTTCATTTTTTATGACATCCTCATATTCTGACTCGCTTCCTTTTTTTAATTCTCTTCTTGTCATATCCATTTTAATTGGATAAGTGATATAATCAGAATATTTTTTTACTAACGACTCAATTTTATGATCATGTAAGAATTCTTCATAATCATAGTCATCAGTTGAATCTTTAATAGTTAAAATAATATCAGTTCCATAAGTATCTTTAGTAGTATTTGAAATAGAATATCCATCTACTCCACTTGATGACCAAAGATATGCCTCATCACTTCCATAAGCCTTAGATATTACTTCAATTTTAGAAGCTACCATAAAAGCCGAATAGAAACCAACACCAAATTGACCGATGATATCTATATCCTTTTTATGTTCATTTTCTTCTTTAAAAGCATTAGATCCTGACTTAGCAATTGTACCTAAATTATTTTCAAGTTCCTCTTTGGTCATACCGATACCATTATCAGATATAGTTAAAGTTTTTTTATCTTTATCAATGCTTAAGTTAATAGAAAATTTCTTTTTATCAACTTTAATACTATCATCAGTTAATGATTGATAATATAATTTATCTATTGCATCACTCGCATTAGATATAAGTTCTCTTAAAAATATTTCTTTATTTGTATAAATAGAATTTATCATTAAATCCATTAATCTTTTTGATTCTGCTTTAAATTGTTTTTTTGTCATAAACATTCTCCTTTTAATTGATTACAAGTATGTTATACCACGAATAATTAGCACTGTCAATATATAAGTGCTAATTATTAATTAAAAAGAAAACAGTGAATTACACTGCCTCCTCAATAACATCTAATCCATTATCAATTAATTCTTTGATCGTTATTGAATTAGTGCTTAAAGCCTCTTTTAAAGTTATTTCATGATTATCATTATAAACTAGATAAATAGAACTACTCTTATTACAAGATAAATAGTATTTTAATGTTCCATCTTCATAAATAAGTTCTCGATCTCCTTGACAATCTATAGCACGATCATCAATATAGAAACTTAGTTTTTGCGAAGTAGACGTTGTAGTACTACTTTGTCTTAATTCGATTTTTCGACGATTTTCTTCTTGTTTAGTTTCATCAGCTGCACTTGTTAAGCCAATAAATAAAATTCCTATCACGATTAAAATTCCTGATCCAATTATTAATAATATATTTTTATTTTTCATACTATCATCCTTTCATATTGTCTTTCATTAAATTAATTATATTATCTCTTAGAAGTTTATTTGCCCTTGTAAGTTCCATGTTTGTTACTTTAAATGGTTTTCCATAGTTTATAGTTAAATTCTTACTGCGAAAGCGATATTCTCCCGTTATAGCTACAGGTATTATATAAGAATCTGTCTTTTTAGACATTGATACAGCACCAAATTTAAAATCAAGTAAAAGAGCGTCAAAGTAATCATCAGTACTGATAATATTTTGATCAACTAGTTCTTTTAGATAAGCATCGGCACATCCTAGATGTTCAAGCATTTGCGACTCAGTAATTTTTTGATCATGATATAAATTAATAAGATAATTGATTTGTGATGGTTTTTCTAATGCAATTTTTTTAGAAAATTCTGCCAAAGAGAAATTCTTAGCAAATTGTTGATATAGTTCGAGAATTTTTTCCTTCTTATAACCATTTCTTGTTCCTTCGGGGAACAACCCGACGTTACCACCTTCATTTAAGGTTTTTAAGGCCCACTTGACCGCGTCATCATCTTTTTTACTTCGATCAACGGGAATACATCCAACTGATGAGAAAAACCAGCGCGTCTTTTTAGAATCAAAATACTCTTTTTTAGCCATAAAGGTAATAAATTCCTTCGTCGATATAATGCTATGACATTGATCATATAAATGAATATGGTTACTAGCAATTATTTTATTTCCCGGGATATTTAAATTTTCTTTACCTTTTATTTTGGGATGGTAATAAAACTTAAAAATTGGCCCTAGTATACTTCGACCTATTTTATATAGAAATGGAGTCTTATTCATCATCATCACTTCCTATATCACTTTGAAGTTTTTTAAAATCAACTTTACCTAATTTTGTTTTAGGTAGTTGTTTACGATAAACAAATGTTGCTGGTACCATATAATGTGCTAAATGTTTTTTACAATAAGCCTTAATATCATTTTTTACTAAAATGCTATGCTTTCCATCTTTTAAAACAATGAAGGCCTTACCTACTTCTTGTTTATATGGATGAGGTACTCCGACAACAGTACATTGTAAAACAGCCGGATGGCTTTCAATGACTTCTTCCACATGCGATGGATAGACATTATATCCGCTAGTAATAATCATTCGCTTTTGACGTCCTTTATAGAAAATGAAACCATCTTTATCCATATATCCTAAATCACCAGTATGAAGCCAAACATGACCATCTTCATGAATTTGTAATGCCGCATTGGTTTCCGCCTCATCATTTAAATATCCCATCATCAAAGCCTTCGAATGAATAACTATTTCGCCTACTTGACCATGTTTTAGAGTTTTTCTTGTCGCAGGATCAATTATTTTTATATGATTGGATGGAAATGGGATACCAATTGAACCTGGCTTATTAACATCATCATAGGCAAGTGTTACGGCAGCAAGTGCTTCGGATAAGCCATATCCTTGAGTAATATGAGCACTAGAACCATGAACTTGTAAGTATTCATTTATTCGATTTTCTAATGAAAGAGGTAAAAGATCTCCCCCACTTACGACATATTTCAAATTTGATAAATCAAGATTTTTAACATTATCATTAGAAATCAAAGCTTCAAATAAAGTTGGTACTCCTAAAACACATGTTGGTTTAGTTTTTTTAAAAAGAATATCAAACTTTTTGGCATCAAATTGGGGAACTAAAATGGTATAGCATCCTAAAGTTAATGGTGTATGCATACATACAGATAAACCGAAGCCATGGAAATTAGGCATAATTGCTAAACAACAATCTCCAGGATGAAGTTTTTTCAAACATATTTTTTCTTGTTTACTACCAAGAATAAAAGCGCGATTTTGAATTACAACATTCTTTGGTTTACCGCTGGTTCCACCACTGTGTAAAATAACAGCTGGTGTATCTTTTCCATATCTTTTAGTTAAATTAATTTGTTTATCATAAAAAAGACGGTTAAATTTAGGAAATCTAATATAGTATGGATCTTTAGGAACTTTTTTATATTTACCATGATTAATAACTTTATAACCAATCTTTTTGATAATATTTAAAGAATCGGTAGGATTCGTAATAATGACATTCTCGATACATGTCTCTTTGATAACATTTTCAATTTTAGAATAAAACATATCCATAATAACTAGAAGTCGAGAATTGGTTGATTCAACACTTGTACGTATTTCTTCTTCAGCTGACAAGGGATGAATCATATTGGCGATGGCACCAATTTTGTTTAAAGCATATAAAGTAATTAATGCTTCTGGAACATTTGGTAAACAAATAGTGATGATATCTCCTTTTTTTATACCATATTTACTAAGACATATCGCCATTTTATCAATATCCTTTAAAAAGGATTTGTATGTAATATTGGTTCCCATATATTCAATAGCTTTATGATCGGGATAACGATATGTACTTATTTTTACTTGATCATACATTGATATATTAGGAATCTTAAAGTTAAGTTCACTTTCTTTATAATATTTACTCCAAGGAGCAGGTATTTTCTTTTTAATTCTAAATAAATCAAATATCGACATGTTATGCCTCCAATTCATTTTTTATTATCGTTCGCAGTTTATTGTTTTCACTTTCTAAATCTTCCGCAACACTTATTCCTTTTAAGAACCTAATATGAATACTTTTTCGAAATAATTTATATTTACCAGTAATAACAAATGGTACTATATCCGACTTAGTCTCATGAGCCATCTTTACAGCACCTATTTTAAATGGAAGAAGTCCACGTTTTTTCTCAGTTGTTCCTTCGGGAAATACTAAAACAACAGAGTCATTATTCAAATATTTATATGCTTCTTCTAAGGAATTATGACTTTTGCTCTTACGATTTACAGGAATGAGTCCCATATGCGAAAATATAATACTAAAAGGAAATTTCCATAGCTCATCTTTGGCTAAAAAATGAATGCTCCTTTTAGTTGCGGACATTAAAAGGAAACAATCTAAGTTGCTAGTATGGTTACCAGCAAGGACAACTCTTTTATTTTTAGGAATATTTTCGGTTCCTTCGTAAATAGGCAAATATAGTAAATTAAAAACAATAGTTATAATCGGTCTTAAAAGCCGATATAAAACTGCATCATCTCTTTTTTTCATAGCTACCTCTATTATTAATTATATCATTTATAGAAAAAAAATAATAGTTTATACATAAAAAAATAGATATCTATTTATCTATTTCTTCTTTTAAACATTTTATAAATTTATCGGTGTTACTAATATACTTCTTTGGTTTGAATTTTTTGGAAGATGCAATTACGTCGTCAAGAGAGTCACCATCTTTAAATTCTAAAATATACCCTTCCTCGGCAAAAATAGAGACAATTTCCGTTTGGTGATCATTAATATGCTCTTTATATTTTTCTAAACGAGCACATGCGATAACTTTTTTATTCTTTTGAATAGGCATGATTATACTACCAGTACCTCCATGAGTAATAATTAAATCACTTTGATCTATTAGTTTTTGCATCTCGTTATAGTCGATAAATTTTAATATTTCCATCTTTTTACTAGAATAATCAGCAGATCCACCTGCTTGAACAACAATTCGCTCTTTTATTTTGGAATTTTCAAGCGCATCTAGTAAACGATAAAACTTTTGTGTTTGTGTTCCTAATGTAACTAAAATCATTAATAAATACCTCCAAAATACTTCGCCTTAGGATAATATTCTAACATTGATTCCCATTGTACAATAAAAGTAGTTGCAATGGGATAGACAAGTTTTCCTGCTAGGGTCTTTCCTTCTTTTTTAGCAAATGATTCAATAAAAATTACCTTTTTACCAAATATTCGCCCCAAATAACATAGGGGTACTGCTGTATTAGCCCCAGTTGTTACAATAACATCAGGTCGATTTAGAAAAAAGACAAACACTGAATGAAAGGCGTTAATAACATTTATTATAAAATATTTTAGAAAGTTTTTCTTATTACAGTAAAGGAAATATTTTACGTGATATTTATTTTTTAAATCAGTGGTTACATCAGACTTTTCTGTAATAAGTAAATAATCATAATCATTAAATATACTTTTTATTTGTAATAATTGAGTTAAGTGCCCACCAATACTTGAAACAAAGAAGACTTTTTTTGGTCTTTTGTTCTTTTTTTCTTGATGTTTAATTCGCAATTTAATAAAAATAAGAGAGAGTGTTGAACCAATAATAGCTCCAAGAGTATCAATAAGTGAATCAATAAACTGCCCTGTTCTTCCAGGGATAAAGGTTTGATGATATTCGTCTAATACGGCAAAAACAAAACATATAATAATAGTTACTATAAATGACATCCATGGGCGAATATTAAACATTCTAAAACACATATTTAAAAGAATAGCTAAAACAATAAAAACTGTGGCATGGGCAAATTTACGCATCGGCAGATTAATATTGTTTATAACACTCTCTTTTTTGGCATCACTAGGATGCTTATCAGTTATTCCCGTTTTATTAGTTATATTAAGTGTTTCTTGAATTAAAACATTTAACGTCGATTTACTCTTACTATTGGACTCATCACTATTCATTCCTGATAAGGAAAATATAACAAATAACCAAATAAATGTCAGAGTAAGACAAATTATTTTAGGAATTATTTTCTTATTTTTTTTATTCATAGTTACTCCTTATAGATTATTGATTTTCTTTATTATTTCTTGATTATAGTCACTTAAATCATTAAATTTATGATCGCGTTTTTTTAGACTTAATAAAGAAGCTTTTAGATCACTAGTTCCCTTTATTCCTTCAACATATTTTTCTAAGTGCTTAGGCATAATTATATCAAGATCTAAACACGCAGCTTCTAAAAATACCATTCCTTGTCCCTCATAACGGCTAGTTAGGATAAAAGCATCCATTTGATTCAGAATAGGATATGGATTACTTTGATAACCTAGCATAGTAATTAAATCATTTAAATTTTGAGAAGCAATTAATGCTTTTATATTATCATATTCTTTTCCTCCACCAATAATATAAAAGTGATAGTTTGATAATTCATCTTTTATTTTTGCTAACTCATTAACGAGGATATCAAAGCCTTTTTGATGGACAATTCTTCCAATAGATCCAACATTAATCTTACTTTTATCAATAGTTATTGGTGATTTATCTTTAAGTTTATTTTTTATCTCCCTAGTGTCAATTAAATTAGGTAAAACAACATATTCTTTATCTTTATAATTATGGATACTTCGAAATGATTCAAGAGAACCTTTAGATACTGAGTAAAAAGCATCAAAATATTGATATTTAGATTTAAACATAAAGTGAATAATGCGAAAGCGAATTTCTTCTCTTTTTTTAATAACAAAATCATTATGAATCCAAGTTATCTTTTTCTTGGCTCTGGTTTTAATAGCTTGAAGTGCTGTTTCATTTGAATACGTGTTAAAATCAATTGTTATATCGTATTCCTTGGTTATATGGTTATCATAAAATAATTTTAATAACTTAAATGGTAAGACGCGAGCAAAGAATGGTAGTTTTTTGATATAAAAAACCTTAATATCTTTATTTAAGTCTTTTAAAAAAATATTATTCTTTTCAACTAAATATAAATCAACTTGATATTTTTTAGTATCAATGTTATTTAATAAATTTACACATGATTTTTGGATACCACCAATATTCAAATCAGCTTGGAAAATCGCGATTGTTTTCATAATTTCACCTATTTATATTATAAACTAAATATTCATAATTTTAAATAATTTATGTCAAATAAAAAAATCATAAAGAATATTATGATTCATTTATTTTATTTATTATATCTTGAATTACATTGTTTAGTTTTTCTTCTTGATATAAGATATCTTCAAAATCTAAACAACGTCCGAAGGCATTTTTATAAATCATTTTAGCTTCAGCACTTTCAATGAATGAGCCAAGTGAGGTTATTGCTCCGTCAGTAGAATATTCATTACGAGGTTTAGAACCGACAGCTAATACTACCACCTTTTTATCTTTTAATTCTTTTGTGGCATATAAAGGATTAAGTCGATCGATAAATATTTTTAAATCACCTGATAGAGTATTCCATCTTACAGGAGTTATGAACACGAGGATTTCTGATGTCCTAACTTTTTCAATATTATCATACATATCGTCATTAAAATCACATACTCCATTTTTATCACAGTCCATACATCCTGTGCAAAGATATATTTTTTGGTTACCAGGAGTTATGATTGTGGAACTTATTCTCTCTCTTTTTAATCCTTCTTTTAGCTCTTCAGCTAAATGATAAGAATTCCCCTCTCGCCTGGAACCTACAATAATTAAAACTCTAGCCATATTATCACCTATTTATATTATGGCTAGAGTTTAGAATATTATTATTTTTTTACAATTACTTTAGTTCCTAAGCCAACATAATCAGCTACAAAGAAAACATGATGACGACGCATGTTAACACATCCATGTGATCCATTAGTTAAATAAGTCTTTCCACCAAATTCTTCAATAGATCTCCATCCATGTCTCTTACGTCCTTTATTTTCCCAAAATTCACAAGAGTGATACTCGGCGTCATGTAATCCTTCTCCACCATGGAATTTCATCATAATATCAACAGGAGATGAATATCCAGGTCCTACTAAAGCACGGTTATAGGAGATATCATAGATTTCCCAAACACCTTCATCAGTATGTCTTTCTTCTGTTGGTGTTCCTGTAACTACTGGACATTTTAAAATAACTTCATTATCTACATATAATCTTAGTTCCTGATTACTAATATCAATTACCACGAAAGTACCTGTTAATTCTTCTAAGTTATCTTTAGCGATATATCCAACATAGTCAATAGTTTGAACAAGATAATAATCCTCTAATTCATCATATACTTCAAAACATTCTAAAGCATTAATTTTGACTTCTAGTTCTTCGCCATCTTCCGTTAAATAATCAGGCACGATTAAAACAGTATCTTCTTTAGCATATAAAACTTTTTGAATTTTTCCAACTACTTCAGCTTCAGTTGATTCCATAACAAAATCTGAATTTATGTAAGCAATATCATCATAATAGGTCACTTCATAATTTCCATCTTCAGTAATACTATCAACTTTTATTGAACGTCCCTCTGGTAATGTACCTAATAATTCACTATCAGATGATACAATACTAGCATCAGTTGTTGCCACAATTGTATCAACCATTTCAATTTCGTAGGTTGCTTTTTCTTCTTCCTTAGGTGCTGGAGTAGCTACTATTCCCTCTAGCTCACTAGGTGATAAAACATTTATCTCATAATCAGATTCAAGAGATGAAGATACTTCAACTGGTGTAACAATTTGTTCTATTTCACTTTTCCCACAACCAGCTGTTGTACTTGACAAAACGCTTGCTAAAGCTAAAGCCATAAATTTTAGACTTATCTTTTTCATTTCTACTTCCCCTTTTTTCGGTACGCTCTATTGTAATACATTTTTATTAAAAAGTAAAGTTTTTTGCATGAAAAAGGTCAGATATTAATCTGACTTTATGACTTATACTTCTTGGATCTTTTTCTTGGCATTTTCAACAATGTATGAGGTTGGGTGCATGACATATTTATAAGTTCCTGATAACTGGCAAGTTCCCCATGAAGTTTTACCAGTTAAAACTTGATTTTCTACTGTCCAATTAGTTGTTAAGACACTTTTTACACCAGTTTGAACAACTTCTTTAGGCATAGATGTTGTGTACATATTGCCAACTGCCGATAAAACATTTGGGTAATTCGTCACTAAACTTGGTGATTTCATTTTATTTAATATTGCTTTCATTATGGCCGTATTATTTTCCATTCGTTTAATGTCTTGTGTCTTAAAAGCTAGACGTTCTCTTGCTACTGTTAAAGTCTCAATACCATTAAGTTGTTGACAACCTTTTTTTACATCTAAGTGTTCACCTAAAGAATCATCATATGTTCCAATAACTAAGGCATGAGAAGTTGTATAAGCCATATCTGAGCAATAAGTAATTCCCCCAATTGTGTCAACTAGTTTTACAAGACTGGTTGTTTTAGCTGTTAAGTAATAGTCAATATGGACATTTAATAATTTTTCAATAGCACGGATATTATTAGTTACTCCATAAGGACTCATCGTTGATAAAGTATCTTTGACATTCTTACCAGGAATAGTTAAGTAATAATCTCTTGGAATATTAGTTATTAATAATTTATGAGTGTCCATATTAGCAGTTATTAAAACATTAAAGTCCATGCGAACATTAGAAAAGTCGTATCCACCGACATAAACATTTATGACATTATCTTTTTGGATAGGCTTATTGCTTGATTCTGTTTCTCCACCTGATTCGTTTGGAATTTCTTCAATAAAATCATTTTCATCCAGACTAAATTCTAAAGTAAATTCATAAATAATGAAATAATCCTTATAATTAAATCCTTGTTCTTCACTTTGGATTTGATAAGTAGCACTTTCCATTAAAAAGACATCATTTTGCATAACTTCATTAAGTTCATCTTTTTCTAGCATATTACTTGGATATTTTTTAGCATATTCTTCTAGGGCTTCACTAATGTGAACTGTGTAAGTATAGTACGCGATTTCTTTGGAAGATAAATCATTTACAGAATAATTATTTTTACTCATTATATAATACGTTAATTTATAAGTATTTTCATTATTACTAAAATTGTTGTTAAAGAATTTATTAGTTTTACTTATGTAATTAATTCCAACAATACTTAAAATTGTTAATATTAAATAAATAATAATGCTGATAACTTTAGTCCACTTTTTTCTCATAAATAAACATATATTAGCAATAGTATCTATTATAATTAAAATTATAATAATTGGGATAAAAAACTTCATAGGTAGGAGATTTAATGTATAAATATTATAACTGAGAGTTAATACTAAAATAAAAAAAACAAGTGATACTGCATATTTATAATATTTTTTTATCATTCATTACACTTTCTTTCCGATACTTCTACTACATCAAATTTTAACATATTATATATATCATTTCAAACTATTAATAAAAAAAGAGAAATAATTAACATATTTCCTCTTTTAATTTTATAAGTTGCTAAAATCTATTTGTTTCTTATAAGAAATTAAGCTTTTAGAATTAAAAATTCTTAAAATTTTTCTTTGATCAAGATTTAAATCATAGGTATTATTTAGGCACTTATCTAATAAATCTAGATCTATATATTTTACAATATTGTCATATTCAACAATATACGAATATCCTTGTTTTTCAGATATTATTTCAGTTATAAAGCTCGCAATAACTCTAAAAACGCTGCTTGGAGTTACTATATTATTATTGAAATATTCTCTTATTATATCAGTTGATAAAGTTGTATATTGTAAAAGAATATAAAGAATATGATAGTTAAACTCATTATAAGTAAATATTGATATCATTTTGCTAAAGCATTCATTTGATGTTTCAATTAAGTTATTCTTAATATAAGTATAAAGGTTTTCTTTGGATAAAGGATGGAAATATTTATTGATATAATGATTTGAATACATAATGAAAAGGGTCATATTGTTTTGTTTTAATATTCTTAGTAATATTTTTACTTTGTTAATATTTTCTTTTTCCAAAATGTAATCTAAAAAAGTGCAAATTTCGCTGGAAAAGTCAAAATGGATTAATAGTTTCAGCAAATTAGTACTGTTTTTTACTTTATCAACATTTTTATATAAGATTGTCAATACATCGTATGCTTTATATTTGGAACACAATTCAACTAATGATTTATCATTATTCAATAAACTTTGATAGTTTATTTTGTCTATCAAATTCATTACTTCATTAGTTATTTTTAAAGATATTGTTTCTTTTTGTGAGAAATATGTTGATATCACATTAAAATCTTTACATCGATTCTCGTTATTACTTTCTCGATAATATTCCTTATTACTTTTTAAATCAAAAAGATATGATAGTAAATATCGATATGCTCCTAGCGACATAAAGTTATCAAATTGTAATTTTAAATCACCCTCAAAATACTCAATATCTGTACATAATATGTAACTGTTATTGTATATAAATTTATATAACTCATTATTAGAATATTTTATATATTCTAATGCAATAAAGTCGTTAATGTATAAATTATATTGACTAACTATATCTATATTTGACGAAAGTGTATTAATGAATCTAATTAAATCTCTTAAATTTGAAATGCTATCTAATATAACACTAATGGTATTATTAAATTCATATTTATATTTTATTGGAATATTATAGTGTTCAAGAAGATTTTCAATGCATTTCTTTCCAATATCTTGCATAGTATTTTTGTCTAAAAAAGGCATATATATTTTAGAATTTACTATTTTATCCATATAATTCTTTCCATAAACATTATCTTCGGATAACATATCGTTTAAAATACTCTCATCATAACACAATATTATAATTATTCTATTAAAGTTTAGCAAATTATTAATAATATTAAAGAAAAAATACAATTGATCTTTATTAATTCGATCTAAATTATCAATAACAAATATCCTTTTCATTGGAGATTTTTCTATCAAACTATTTATTATATTTCTTTGATTATCGATATCTTCATTGATAGTTTTTGAATCAAACAAATTAGTTCCAATTTTTTCATCTAATATCTCTAATAATAAACGTCTATATTTCTTGAAAGCAGCCTCAATTTGATATTGCACTTGAGTGTCTAATTTAAATGAGGAAGATAGCAGTTCACAAAATCCCTCCATTAAATCATTATTATTATTGTATACCCAAGGATCAAATGACTTTATTAGTATATTATTATTATTTTGAATAGATGAATTCACTAGTCTAATCGTACTACTTTTACCAATTCCCCACTCACCTATTAATCCTAAAACAAAACAATGATAAGGATTACATTCCGTAATAAAATTTATTAGATTTCTCCTTACAAAGGATAAATCTAAAATGTCATATTCCTCATCTTCTAGCTCTCTTTCTTCAAGTATAATTATTTTTTGTTTATTTAATTTATTTTCATATAAATCTTTTAATCGATATAGATTAGTATGCTTTTCAATATTTATTTCTTTATAGCTGAGAATTTTTATCATTCTAAAAATAATGAAAATAAGCGAGATAATAATAAATATAAAATTAATAATTATTTTATGTTCACATAGAATGTTAGATATAATTAAAAGTGACGCCAAAACAAATATATAACAAATTATATAATCAATTAAATTATATTCTTTTGAAATAAGTCCTTTATATATTTTTGTATAACTGACAAAACCAATAAACAAGATACATAATATGATAATAATGGTAATCACAAACTTGTCATCATAACTAAATCTACTTCTAATAATATTAAGATAATCAACAATAAAATATAATACTGATGTAATAAATGCTAAAACAATAGACTTAAAAAAATATTTATTTTCCATAATTATTCCTTTTCTTGGTTTGATATTATATCATGAACAATGCAAAAAGGACATATAAAATATTATTTATATTTAAATCTCTATTTTTTCAATATTATCGTTATATTCTTTACTATTATATTTGATTATTTTTTCATATGCTAATCTTGTATATACAAAACATTTGGGAATCCTATATTTATTACATATTGATTCAATTTCTAATTTATTATTGATTATTTCATTCCAAATATTATCATCAATCATTTTGTTTAAAGCGAATTCATCGGCTTGTTTTTCTTCATCTTCTAAGACATCGACATACACTTTGTTTATTAGTTTATTATAATCCTTCTTGATATGATATAGTTCATGATATAAAGTAAAATAAAATGATGATTTTTCTTTAAAGTAAGTAGTCAAATATATTACAGGAGTTTTACCTTTAACAAAGGAACATCCTCTAACTTTTGTTCCATCTAGAGCATCATTAATACACAAAATTATTCCATATTTATTGAATATTTTTATTAAGTTATCTTTGTTAAATTTTCTATTACTTTCATTCTTAATTTCACTAAATAATTCATTGAGTTTATTTGATGAATAATCACATACTTCTATATCTTTTATTAAATTATCGCATCTATTTATCCATAGGAAAATCTTCTTTTGATTAGCATCATCTTTTTTCTTGTACATTATTACATTATTAAAATATTTTTCATAGATATCAAAGTTTCGTAGTTTCATAAACTGCAATAGATCAATGGCGTTTTGTTCAAGTGATTCTTTATTTCTAAGTACTAGCCATTTTTTTTGATCCATTTCATTAATGTAAAAACTATTTAAGAATTTTTTGATTTCTTTGTCTGTTTTAAACTTGCTATAAAGATAGTTATGTATTTCTTTGCGCTGTTCAGATAGCATAATTACCTTTATATCAATATCCGTAAGCAAACTTATGGAAATCATTAACTCTGGCGAAACATTTGTGTTACCGTTAATAATTTCATTCATATGCTTAGTAGAAATACCTAATCTACTGGCAAAATTAGTTTGAGTTATCTTATTGTATTCTAAATATCTTTTTAATATTGAACCAAATCCATTCATTTTATCCCTCCCCATAATGATGATTATCTATACTACATAGTTCTATTTCTTCAATCTCAATAGTATTATATGGATATTCTCCGATAGGTTTAAAAAATAATCGCATTTTACTATTAACATCAGCCGTATAATACTTTTTTAAATCTCCTTTTTTTTGTCTTATATTATAAACAAATCTTAATGGATCATTCATAACATCTTTCAAATTATCTTTAGATATCAAAAACGTCTTAATATCATCAATTTCATTTTGTTCTTTCTTTTTATTCTTTTTTATAATTTCACTCTTATAATCTCTTTTGTACTTTGATGTTTCAATCACCTTCATGTAAATCCTCTCTTAACATATTATAACTTGACAAGTAATAATATTCCTTCTGATGAATGTATTATAACTCAATAGGTCATAATATGCAAGTTTTTTTATTAGAAATATAAATTAGAATATTTTATTACTCACATAGGCATTATAAAAGGATGATTTTCATCATCCTTTTAATACTCTTTAGCTATTATTCTCGAATTAATCTCTTCTAAATAAATCACGGGTATAAACCTTATCTTCAATAGACTTAGTAAGTTCATCTAGGCGATTAGCTATTACAACATCAGATATATCTGCAAATTCTTTAAAGTTATTAAGAACCTTATAGCCATTAAATTCACTATTATCGAGTGTTGGCTCATAGATAACTACTTCAATATTTTTGTCTGTTAGTCTTTCGATAATGCCTTGAATAGCACTAGCTCTAAAATTATCAGAATTGGTCTTCATAGTTAGGCGATAAATGCCCACTACTTTGGGATTACGAAGCATCACCATGTTAGTGATATGGTCTTTTCTTGTATCATTAGATTTAACTATAGCTTCAATTAAGTTTTGTGGAACATCTTGATAATTTGCCAGTAACTGCTTTGTGTCTTTAGGTAAACAATACCCACCATAGCCAAAAGAAGGATTATTATAGTGTGTCCCTATTCTGGGATCCAGTCCTACACCCTCAATTATTTTTTTAGTATCTAATCCTTTTAATTCAGCATATGTATCCAATTCATTAAAATAACTCACTCTTAGTGCTAAATATGTATTAGCAAAAAGCTTTACCGCCTCAGCTTCAGTTGATTCCATAAATTTAACTACTGTATCATCTTTGAGAGATGCACTTTGAAGTAACTCCGCAAAAGTATGAGCTGATTCATTCTTATCCCCAACAATGATACGTGACGGATAAAGATTATCATATAAAGCTTTTCCTTCGCGCAAGAACTCTGGTGAGAACATAATATTATCTATTTGATATTTTTCCTTCATCCGATTTATAAATCCAACTGGTATTGTTGATTTTACAACAATTGTTGCTGGCGAGTGCATATTAACAGCTTTTTCAATAATACTTTCAACACTTGAAGTATCAAAATATCCCGTATATTCATCATAATTAGTTGGTGTACTAATAATGATAAAATCAGCTCCTGTAAATGCTTCTTCGTAATCTAAAGTTGCTTTTAAATTAAGTTCTTTTTCACTCATGTATTTTTCAATATATTCATCCTTTATAGGTGATTGGCGATTATTAATCATTTCAACTTTTTCCGGTATTACGTCTAATGCTACTACTTCATTTTTTTGACTTAAAAGTACTGCTAATGAAAGGCCTACATATCCAGTTCCCGCTACAGCTATTTTCATAAAAACACTTCCTTATAATTTTCTTCTAAGTTAATTATATCATAGTTCACTTCTATTTGTTATTATTTAGTTGATTATAGACAGCTTCTAACATTTTGTTTAGTTCAGAGTATATGTGATACTGAATATTCATATATTCTGATTCTTTATCAGGGAAAAGTTTTCCAATAGCTGATTCATTAAAGTTAGTTACAACATTTAGTTTTTTACTATTATTTCTTAATTCATGGTCATAAAAATTACGATATTGTTTAATTACATCTAGAATTGTTGTATTTATATTAGTAAAATTTGCGAATATCTTACATACATTATTGTCGCATGAACTCTCATATAATCCTTTATATAAATAATTAACTAAGATATTTAAAGAGTTCTCGTCGCTTATTATACTACGAATATTTGCGGCTAAATCAACAGTATCTTGACTATATTTAAAAAACTCTTTGTTGTTCTTGGTTTTATTAATTAAATTTATTTTTCTCATAAATTCGTTTATCTTATTTGCTTCATTTTCAATTTTAGAAAGAATCGTTTTTTCATAAGATTCTTTCATATCACTTTTGCTTTTAAATGCAAATAGTAAATATTTATTTAAAAGTTGAAAGTTAAAGGTTAAATCGTAATTGATATTAACACTTATTCTTTTATTGATCTTTTTATATAGTTTGTCATAATAGTCGATTGTATCATTGATTAGTACAAGTTTTAAAAGATAGTATTCATAAGTTTTCGGATTAAATTCTGAATTATTGGTTAAATCAATTATTTTATCAATAACATCTGAGTATTCCTTTATCCATTCTTTGGAATCATCTAATAAAAATTCATTTATAATTTTTGATTTATCAATTATTTCATAGCCATCAAATAACTTATTAAAGTATTTTTTATCAGAAATTTGTTTGATTCGCTTATCAATAGTTAAAATACTATTATCTTCCTTTTTCTTCATTACTACTCCACACCTTTGTTTAAGATCACTTGTTACAAATATTTAAAATCTGTTAAATTCGATTTTATCATGTCATAATATCAAAGTAAAGAATTAGCAAAATAAAAATATGCATTTTATTTGCATATTTTTATTAATTACCATACATGTAGATTACTTGTTTACATATAGTTTTATTCTACTTTTTCTTAAATATTATATTTTTATAGTATTGGAAGTTATCAGTTTTATAGAAAAGAATTAACATTACTACATTTGGCACAATTGCAGCAATTGCAACATTTTTTATAAATTCTATATATATGTTGGAACTAACATAAAACTTGGATAATGAATATGTAAATATAGCTAAGGCTATAAATGTTAAAATATATCCTAGAGTTGATAAAGCATATTCTTTATAACTTCTATCAAATAGTTTTTTGTAGACAAATTTCGGATAACTAAAACACCATAAAGCTAATCCACTTACAACAGTTCCAGCGAATATACCTGCTAATCCAAATTTTAAACATAAAACTATGGAGAAGACAATATTTAATAAAGATTCAATAAGAGGAACAAAGCGATCTTCATAAAAAGTTCCTGATGCTTCCTTAAAATTCAAATATGTATTGCGCATTAACTTTTGATATAAATTAAAACATAGAATAATTAATACTCCAAGCGGTAATATGTATTTATCTCCTATCCATATATTAATAAAACTATCCATTATAATCAAAACAGCAATAGAAGAAAAGCTAGCTATCCAAAAATTGAGAAAACGTATTTTTATAAATATATTAAAAATTTTTTCTTTTGATTCTGTTACTAACATATTACCTATAGATGCTGTCATAGATTGCATTATTTGGTTAAAAATAGTGTGAACAGAATTTATTATCAAGTAATAATTAGAATATAAACCAACAGTTACAATTCCAAGCATTTTAGATATAATTAAATTATCTGAACTAGATACTAAAAACGAACCAATCTTATGAAAAAATAATGCTTTAACCTTAGTAAATATATCTTTCTCAGTTTCTTTATCAAGTTTTTCAATATTTTTATCTTTTATATATGGATATAGTTTATTAGCAATTACTGTTATTGCAAGATTTTCAGCAACTCTTAAAATAATTTTTATTATCAAGTATATATATATATCGCGATAAATGTATAACGATAATAATTGAAGAAAATTCACTATTAAAGTGTAACATATATGAATTATATTAATAATAAAGTTCTTTTGATTGGCATATAGAATACTTCTTTTATATGAAAGTAGGTACGAGCATACTACTTCTGATAGAAATAAAATATAAACAATATTAGTATTGACAGGGATAGTTACATCACCAACAAAAAATGATAAAAATGGAATTATTGCTAAACCTATTACTAATACAATAATCGCAATAATATGATAGCTTTTGCGGTAAAGCCCCATTAATGATTTTATTTTTTCGTAATCATTATTGGCGATTGGTTTATATAGATTATAAACTATCGCACTTCCAATACCTAACTCAGCAATTCCAAGCATAGTTATGATATTAGAAAAAAGCCCATTTAATCCTAGATATTCAGTTCCTAAAATTTTAATAAATATAGCTTGAGCAACTAATCCAATTATAATTGTAATAATGTTAGAGCATGTAGCCGCGATCATATTTTTAAGGGAGTTTTTTTTACGCATGTTTAATTCCCCCTTTTTCATTTAGTATCAAATCAATGTTGAAAAGAATAACAAATAAGAACATAAATAAACTATATCGATAACTTTCCATAAGCATCATAACAAAATATGTAAATAATAATATTGTTCCTAATTTAGATACAGTGTGTTCTTTAGTAGCATTAAGTTTTTTTATAATAAGATATATCATGTAAATAAAAACACTACAAAGTACTATTCCACCATGGTATAAAATCTCTAAGAATTCATTATGAGAATTAACAGCATTAATATTTTTATAAATAACAACTCTTATTGAAGATGGTTGCACACCATATCCTAGTAAGAAATTCTTTTTTATGAGTTCTATTGTGGTCGACCATATATTGGTACGTCCCGTAAAATTTAAATTTTTATGTAGTACACTTTGAATTAGCATCGTGAAGACATTTTGAATTTGAAATACCACAATTGCTAAGAATGTAATAATATTCACTATTATTGCCTTTTTGATAGTAATAAAGTGATCTTTTTTAGCAAAAATCATAAAGGAACCAAAAACGAAAATTAAATAACCAATTATACCAGTACTACTTCCTCCCATAAAAATGCTTATTCCAGAAATAAGAATGAAAAATAAATAATATAAATTAACTTTCTTATCTTTCCTTATAAAATTTAATGTTATGAAAAATAATGCTGGTAAAACATAAAGAATATGGGCATTTTTGTAACCTAAAAACCAATTTATTGGGTGTACTGAAGTTGAATATATTCCTTTTGGAAATAATATCATAGTGAAAAAGTTCAAATATATTAAAACTTGAAATACTAGTGAGAAAGCAGATAAAGTGTTATCTGTATTTTTTTTCATTAAAAAATCAGTAAGTAAACAGAAAAATATTGTACTTAGTCCTGTATTAATAACGCCCTTAATATTATAGTGGCGCATGTAAGTAATTCCTATCATTAAGAGAAAGTATATTGCTATAACAAAAATAATCTTACTTACTTTTTGTTTTTTTAACATAAAAATAGCTAGTACTCCCATTATTAGCAACTTTAAGACATCAATAATTGCGGATATTGAAGGTATTGTTAGTTCAATATATTCAAGCCATATAAATGGTATTATGGATAATGCGTATATAATAACTGATTTATTAAAACGATAGACTTTATGCATTTTTTCACCCCTATTTTAATATTTTCTTCCATTCAACTATAACATTGTTGAATTCATATTTTGATAATTGTTTATTATTCTTGGTAACTAGATTAGATAGTTCATCAGTTGAACAATTAGCTATTGATAACATTTTTTCTGAATATGTTTTTATATCATCACAACTGACTAATAATTCTGGTGTGTTATTTAGCATTTCTTGCATTGCGGGAATATTAAAACTTATAACAGGGAGTCCACATTCCATCGCTTCTAATACTGATAAACCAAATCCTTCCCATCTTGATGAACATAAGTAAGCTGATGCATCTAATAATAAATCTTTTACATCTTTCGTAAAAGGATGTAAGCTTATTCTATCAGAAAGATTATATTCAGATATTTTCTTACTCAATTGTTCCTTGTTTTCTCCGTCACCGACAATGGTTAAATGCCAATCTTTATTTTTTTTAGAAAAAAGATAAAATGCGTCAATTAATAAATCAAAACCTTTTGCATCAACAAATCGTCCTGTAGAAATAAACATTTTTTTTACTAATTCAGACTTGACAGCGCTCGAAAAACTTTTCGGATTTGGTATAACAACGGCTTCCACATTCATTTTTTTCTTGATTGTATTTCGATCATAATCAAGCAAAGTAACATAATTATCTAAATTTTTAAAATATTTTTTAGCAATTATATCTTGCTTATAGTAATAATAGCCTTGCTTCTCAAAATAAGATGTATAGTTACTGTGTTGCCAACCAATCATTTGAGAAGAGCAATCACTTTTTATCATTCCTAAAATTATTGAAAAAAAGGCATTAGCACCAATAACATAATCAAATTTATGGTCGTTAATTATTTGTTTTATATTTGAGATCAACCTTTTGTGACGATTAAAATAAGTATATGTAATTAACTTCTCTTTATTATCTAATAAATTAGTTTTTTGGTGAATTGTCTTAGTGATTTTTTCAAAAACATGTAAGTATTTATGATAATATTGATCAACATCGGTGAATAAGATTTGAATATTACCATCAAGATTATATATACTTCTATCAACAGGAGCTGATTTATCAATACATAATAAAGTCACCTTGTAATCTTTAATTAGACCATTTGCTAGTAATGATACAACTCTTTCTATTCCACCATACTTAAAAGGATTATAAGTTAAAATGCATATACTTTTCAATTTCTTCACCTACTTTTCAAAACTTGATTTTTCCGGAAATTTATTTTCTAATTCAATAATTAATTTTTCTTTTGTTTCGTCGAAATCTTTTATGTCATCAGCATCATTAATACATAACATCTTATATTTTCTTCTCTTTAATTCTCTATATAATTCCGTATTATCTTCACTTATACTAAATAATTTCCCAAATTTATATGTACGAGGAATAAACTTACCTTCACAAATTTGCCAATCTTTAATAACCCATGGGTTAACTCCGAAAAAGCTTCTAAACTTATCGATACAGGAAATATTCATTACATTTTCTTCTTTTTCCCATACTTTTTCATAAGTACTTTTTAATAAGGATATAGCAAGATGATATGATTTTATAGAAGAAAACTTTTTCCATGGTAATAAACAAAATGTCCTAATTAAATCTTTTCCATATTTAACGTTAAACCATTTTAGAAGATTTTCTTTAATAACTTTCATCATATCAAAATTTCTATTTATTAAATTAGTGTTATTAACTAATCGATGTTCAAAATTACTCTTTCCATAAGGAATAATGGCATTTAAAACAGCACATTCTCTTGGTAAGCCATTTTTAAAAAAATCTTCTGCTTTTGTATAATCATTTAAAATAATATCATCATTAAAGTAAACAAAGTATTCTGATAGACTTGGTATTCGATGAAGATTTAATTCAATTGCACATGAGTTGAATGTGGGAAGATATTCCTCGGGAATATAGTCTTTGTGATTAACAATAACTAATTTAGGATTTTCGATATTTAGCCACTTGGGAACATGACCCCAGGTAATAAAATATATTTTATTGACCCAAGGAGCGTACTTTTCGATTGAACGAAAAAAATACTTTATAATTTCATAATCACGATAGCGAGTCTTGGACGAATCTTGATTCTTACTGGCCTTGTACTTGTTTTTTTCGTTTAACCAGGCTTCATCAGATCCATCAACCCAAGTTACGACAAAATCAATTTTTTCCATTTTTCATCTTCACTTCCTCATATATTTTTTTTAACATTGAATAGTTTTTTTCTTTAGTGTATTTTTCAATCTCGATATTATATTTTTTTTGACTTATTATATCTTTATTAATGATTTCTATTAATTCACTGATAGTATTATATTTTATTCCCTTATCTTCATCAACGACAATTGAAGCATTACCAATATTACGAGTAATAACTGGTGTATTACAAGCAAAACTTTCTAAGATTACCATCGGGAATCCTTCGTACCATAAAGAAGAAAAAATAAAGGCCTTAGATTTTTTTAAAAGTCCATATATAACATCTAAAGATACTTTACCCGTCATTTCAATATTAAGATGATTTTCTAAGATATAAGTTCTTAATTCATTTTCTAATTCACCAGTACCACATATAGTTAACTTTTCATCTTTAATGTTTTTCCACGCTTCTACAACTTCTTTAATTCCCTTAGACTTATCAAGTCTTCCAACATAGATATATCCTGCTCTTTGTTCATTGGAATCTCCAGAAATATTTTCTATATTTATAAAGTTTGGTTTTATAAAGAACTTCTCTTCATCAAAAATATGTTTTTTATTATTGAATTCGACAAACTTATCTTTGTTAAAATCCGTTAGAAATATAAAGTTCACATTTTTATATATTCCCGTTAATCTATTTATTTTTAACATGATAACATTAATAATAGTTTGCAATTTGCTATTACGATAGCAGTTGTGTTTAATAGCACATTTAAGGCTACTCTTTGGACATTCTTCACATATATGATTATCACGATATAGTAATCCATTTGGACATATTAGACGAAAATTATGAATAGTTTGAACAATTGGTACATTTTTCTTCTTAGCTGCGTAATAAATGGCTGGACTAACTAGGTTTAAAGTATTATGAACATGAATGATATCAATATGTTCTTCTTTAATTATTTTTTTTACTTCACGATACGTCTTAAAAGAGAATATAGTTGTTAAGGGTAATAATATTTTTTTTAAAATATTCATCTGTTTAATTTCTTCATTATGACGAGTATATTCTATTACCTCATGTCCATGATCTATCAGTAAACGCTTTTCTTGATCAAAAACGGTATCTTCTCCTCCACGTATTTGGTAAAAATTATGAACTAATAATATTTTATCCTTCTTATTATGCTCTGCCATAATTATTTTCCTCTTAAGATTAACCAAATGAATTTGAAATTTGTTTTCATGTATCTAGTAAATAATCTTTTAGGATCTTGTAAAAGACGATATAACCATTCTAAGCTACACTTTTGCATCCATTTTGGTGCTCTTTTTATATTACCTGCTAGAAAATCAAAACCTGCTCCTACTCCTACCATTAAACCTGTTACTTTATCCATGTGCTCATACATCCATTTTTCTTGTTTTGGAGCTCCTAAACCAACCCAAACAATGTCGGGTTTGCTGGCATTAATATTTTTAATTATCTCTTGATCTTCCTCTTCAGTTAGACTACGAAATGGTGGAGAATACATTCCTACTATTTCAATATTTGGAAAATCTTCTTTTAATTTTTTTTCTAATATCGCTAGTGTTTCTTCTGTACTACCATAAAAATAATGACGAAGTTTATTACTACTCGCTTCTTCAAAAAGTGTTTGCATTAAATCAGGTCCAGTAACTCGTTTTGCTTCCTTATGTCCTCTTCTTTTTTGAACCAAACTTAAAGGACGCCCATCAGGAAGACGTATTGCTGCTGTATTTTGTATATTCTTGTATTCTGGACTATCGTAACTCATTACAGTTGTATGAACATTGGAAACACATATATATTTACCAGATAAATCGCCAATATTATCAGTTATAAAATTAATAACCTCTCTCATATTGGTTATAGCAATATTAACTCCTAAAATAGATAGTTCTTTTAATTTTTTCATATAAAACACCCTTTAAAAAAGACTGTATAAAAGTACTACTTTTTTGTATACAGTCTTATTAGTACCTATTTTTTATTAGAATCATTCATGTCTGAATCACTCTTCTATTATATAGATAATTTTATCACATATTAAACATTCGTGTCAATTTTACATTAAGTATTTAAATACTTTTACGTAGTTAATTTTCACAAAGACTTTTTAAAATATTTAATCCACCAATAAAATCATCAAATTCTTTCACAAAACTTGGTTCTTCTTGAAATAAATCAGGTAGACATACATATATTAATAATGATGTTAAAATTATTACATTGTTGATGTTGTGGAAATACATATGATTTTTTTCAATAGTGATATCTAAAAATTTGTAGACATTTTTTAGTATAATACCTGAATTATGGGAAAATAGACAATTCATCCTATATATTTTTTTGAATAACATGGTAAATGGCATGATATGATTCTCTACTTTTTCATCAAGTTCTTGAGCTTCATCATAAAAACTTTTACCACTCCATCTCGATAGTTTACCATTATATTTTTTTAAATACTCATCATGCTTTTGCTTTATTTCACCAGTTATATCAATAGAAGATATATCAATATTATCATCATTGCATCTTTCATTTATTAAAGTATATAGTTCAAAATAATTATACAAATCATGCCTTTCATAATTATTCTCGGCATCTAATTCAAAATAGGCAATATCAATTACCAATTCATCTAAACTTCTTATTAAAACATCACACTCTTGATGAAAACTATTCAAATCTAACAGGCGTATTGACTTAACTGTTCGGATATACTTTTTGAGAGCTTCCTTTAAATAGTTATCTCTTAAGTTATCGTCCTGAAAGTTTATTTTTTGAAAATTTCTTTCTAGGTAAGAAATTGTTTGATCATAGTACTCTTCATTTATTGTTTTTTTCATTTTACATCCTTCCTTTTCTTCTTGGATTATAACATTATTTTTTTAGTATATACACTTTTAGACATAAAAAAAGAAGAAATAACTTCCTCTTATAATCCCTTGAATACAACAATAAATGTTTTAAAGAATATTTTAATATCCATAGATATACTCATGTTATCTGAATACTCAGCTTCTATTTTACATCTTGTTTTAAAAGTAGTATTACTTCTTCCACTTGTTTGCCATAAACCAGTTATACCAGGTTTTGACTTAACAATTTGTTCAAAGTATGGTCGCATATCATCGATTTCCCTTGGTAAATATGGACGATTACCGATAAGTGACATATCACCTTTTAAAACATTAACTAATTGAGGTAATTCGTCTATCGATACTTTTCTAATAAACTTACCTACTCTAGTTATTCTTGGATCATTTTTAAACTTCTTATTAATACGATATTCTAGTGCTAATACATCATCTTTGGCTAGTATTTCTTCTAGTTGCTTATCAGCATCACTTACCATACTTCTAAATTTATATAATTTGAATAGTTTGCCATTTAAACCAATTCGATCTTGAGTATAAATAGCTTTACCTTTAGAATCTAATTTTATAGCTAATATAGTTATCAGTAAAAGTGGTGATAAAACAATAAGTGCAAATAGACTTACAGTAACATCAAAAATACGCTTTATTGCTAAATATGCAGCTCTAGACATTGTTAATGTAGGCGCTACAGTCATCTCATTTATATTCATATTTTTCTCCTTCACACTAGATTTCCCTCTTTTTTTATTGCCTAATATATTAACATAATTTACTAAATAATGCAAATTAATAAATGATATAATAACTATCGAATTTATTATATCACTTTTAGACAGTATTTGACATAAAAAAAACTAAGGTTTACTCTTAGTTGATTATAATAATGTAAAAGATTTAACAATTCTATATCTTCTATTTTGAATTATCTTTTCTGCGATTTTGAATAAACATCAACTCGTATAGTTGACGATGTTTCTTCACTATTACTTGAAGCATTATTCCAACAATTAAAGAAAGTATGCTTGCGACATATATGAAACCGCTTACAATTAAAGTTGGGAATCTTTCAACCAAACCTGTATTAAGATAACCATTGAATACTGGTATGAAAAGAATTGTAGCCATAATAAAGAGAAGAAATGCGATAATACCAAAAAAACTCATTGGTTTATATTCTTTGAATAATGTTGCAATTGTTTTTAGAACTTTAATACCATCAGAATATGTGTTCAATTTAGAAGAGGAACCTTCTGGTCTATCTCGATATGTAACTGGGATTTCAACAATTTTGAAATTTTTATCAACAGCGTGAATGGTCATTTCAGTCTCAATTTCAAATCCTTTGGATAAAACCGGAAAATTTTTGACAAAGTCATATGAGAAAGCTCGATATCCTGTCATAATATCTTTAATATCATTCTTGAAAAGCTTGTTGATTAAAAATCTTACAATGCGGTTACCAAAATTATGAAATGGACGTTTATTTTCTCTAAAGTAAGTACTTGATAGACGATCACCGATTACCATATCAGCTTTTCCTTCTAAAACAAGATCACACATCTCTTTGGCGTTTTCAGAAGGATAAGTATCATCTCCATCAATCATTAAGTAGCAATCAGCATCAATATCCCTAAACATACTTCTAATAACATTCCCTTTCCCTTGACGATATTCATGTACTACGATTGCATCATTCTTTTTTGCAATATCAGCTGTTTTATCTGTGCTGTTATTGTCATAAACATAAATATCGGCCATTGGTAATGCTTTTTTGTAATCTTTAATGACCTTTTCAATAGTCTTTGCTTCATTATAGCATGGTATTAAAACTGCGATTTTCTTCATTATCCTGTTCTCCTTTTAATACTAATTTATATATATATATAATATCATATATAAGGTTGTTTTTTATAATTACTTTAAATATTTTTCCTTTAACATTGTTATTAACAATTTTCGTGGATAATTATTATCACCAATTGAATCTATAAAAACTAAACCAATTTCAAATTTGTATGTTTTATTCTTTAACTTATATATATATGAAAATTACTGTCCATATAAAGTAGTCAATAAAAAAGCAAAATCTTTTATCCAACTAACTACACTTAATGTACTATCCATTTCTTCCGTATACTTCACTATCCTCTTCCAATTATCGGGATATATACTATAATATGTTTAATAATTTGTCAATACATAAATAAGTATATATTACTTAAATAGTTAAAAGCAATTTTAAATAATATAGATTATATATATTGTATTTAGTTATTTAAGTAATTAAAAAAATATCCTTTAATTTTAGAGGAATTGTGTCAATTATGTTATAATTAATCTAGGTGATTATAAGTATGAAGAAAAAAAGAATTTTGAGTTTTGATTTTATTAGATGCATAGCTACTATTTCTATTGTATTATTTCATTTTACTATTAATGGTAAGCATATTTATCCAGAGAATATTTTTGTTAATTATGATTTAGCACAAATTGGTGTATCATTATTTTTTGTACTATCTGGTGCGGCATTATACTATAGCAATAGAGGTGACAATTTTAAATTAATTCCTTATTATAAAAAAAGAATATTAACCATATTCCCTATGTTCTATATTGCATATATAACTATATTTTTGATACTATTTTGGAATGATGGTCATATTCCTCTAGGCATTCCTTATTTAAATATTATTTATTCATTAATAGGAATGGATGGATTACTTTCTTATAAAATACCAACATTTTGTATGACTGGGGAATGGTTTTTAGGAGCTATTATCATACTATACTTAATATATCCATTACTAAGATTAGTTGTCAAAAAATATCCTAAGGGGACCTTTATAGTTACATTTGTTTTTTTCGTTATCTTTGTTTATAATTATTCTTTTGAAATGCCAATGATATTTAATCCATTTGTACGAGCAATGGAATTTATGTTTGGAATGATTTATGTAGAATTATATCGAAGATGTAATAAAAATCAAATAGATCAATTTCATTGGACTCCTTTAATATTTGGATTAATTATATTTATTTTTATGATGTATATTAACCTACCACTGCACCAAATGGTAGAGATTTCTATAGGTGGTGCGGCCATGTTTGTTATTTTAATGGAAATTGGAAAAATAATAAAAAATATACTTATCCTAAATTTTATAAAGTTTATTAGTAAATATTCTTTTTCAATTTTTTTAGTTCATCATTTTATCGCTAATACAGTAGCATACCATTTTACTAATTTAAATAAATTGGAAATATTACTTGCAACTAGTATATATTTCATTTTTACCATAGTTTGTGCTATTATCTTATATAAAGTTGCAGATATAATATTAAGTAAATTAAAAAAATTTAAGGAAATAAAGGATAAAAAAGTTTATGACTAAATACTATTCTTTGGTATTATTGTACTAGTTATTTCTCTTTTTGTAATGTCTTTGATATTTTAAATTACATTAAAAAAATCAATAGTTAATAATTGCTATTGATTTTTTGTTTATCTTTTCTTGAGATTGCCAGTTACTTCATTTATGTATTCTTTTATTTTCTCACAATCATCAGTTGGTATTTCTAATCCAAGTATTTCTTTGGATTTAGTCATATCTAAGACGTTTTTTTTCACATCAAAAGGTCTATCTTCTAAATATTCAATGGCTGGTTCTATGTTTAGTGTACTTGAAATAATATCAATAATATCTTTTAAGCTCAATGCAATGCCGCTGCCCACATTAAAGACAGGAACAACTTCTTTTTGAGCATTCCATTGTAGCGCTTTGTAAAAAGCTTCACATACCGTTTGTATATCAACGAAATCTCTTACAATACTTCCATCACCATATAAAGATATTTTTTCACCCTTAATAATTTTATCTAGGAAAGTGGTAATAACTCCAACTCCTGATGCAGGATTTTGACCTTTACCATAAGGATTAGCTATTCTTAAGATAATATTATTCATACCATACAGTTTATTATATAATAATAGGATTTTTTCACAAGCAACCTTGCAAATAGCATAGTGATTTATTGGCTCTTCCACAACGCTATCTTCCTTAAGTTCTTTTCCTATTCCCTCACCATAAACTGTACCACCAGATGATGAGAAAATTATTTGTTTACAATGACTACTTTTTACGCAGCTTTCGAGAACTCTTAGTAGCATAGGAATATCTTGAACATATGATTCAGTTGGAAAATCCATTGATTTTTTCGGAGATACAGATGTTATTAGATATATGATAGAGTCATAATTATTTATAATATCATCAAGTTTATCATCTGTTAATATATTACCTTGATAATTACGATGTCCGTTATCTTTAACAAACAAATCATATATATCAACATCAATATTCTTATTGGTGAGATAATCAACGACATTACTTCCAATAAAGCCATTTCCACCCATTATTAATACCTTATTCATTATTATCCTCCTCAATCAATTTTCTATAATGATCTATACACTCATCCATATCAAATCTTTTGGCAAGGATACTCGTATTTTTCTTTAGTTCATCATACTTATTTTTGTTGTTCATAAGTTCTAGCATTGAATCTGATAATTCCTTTATATTAGCTTTACCATTTTCTAATCCAATAGTTATTCCAGCTTGTGCTTCATTACTTATCAACATAGATTTTATTTCTGCAATGTCTGTCGCAATAACTGGTTTTCCTAAAAATAGATATTCAACAATAACAGTTGGCAAACTTTCTGATTTAAAATATGATGGAAGTAAGCCAACATCAAACAATTCTTCCCATCCTATCCACTCAGAAGGTAAATTGAAATTATCTATAAAGTGGATGTATTCATTTTGATATTTCTCCTTTAATTTTCTTGTATACTCACTTTTTCCAACAAGAATCAAATGAGCCTTTTTAAGAGATTTTTTATTAACTTTATTAAGAGCGATTATTGCCTCTTCATATCCTTTTTCTGGTATTGCTCTTGCCACTAATCCAAAAACAAAATCATCTTTTTTTATGCCTAATTCTTCTCTATTCTTTTTAGGATATTCTCCTAATACAAAACCATTGTCAATTTTTGATACTTTATTTGATGAAGTTAAATTAGTCTTTTTTAAAACTTCTTTATTCTTTTCAGCTGTATAGATGATTTTATCAGCCCTATTTAATACTTTTTCATAGTTTTCGTTAAAGAATTGATCCACGTCTTTGTTATGGAGTAGCATTTCATAACATCCATGCATAGATATGATAAGTTTAGTATCTTCATTTTTAAAGGTTTCATACGCAAGTTTATCCGACCACCAAATAAAAGAAATTACACTTTTAAATTTTAATAAGCTATTGTATGATTGCAATTTTTCATATGAATCATAATCTAGCAGTTTAACATTTTCAGAAATCATGTTTTCCATAATATCCGTTTTTAAAGTTGCCCTGGTATTCACTAAAAATACATTATAATATTTTGTAATACTATTAGCTAAGCGTATTGCGACAGTTTGACCTCCACCTACGGTTAAATCAGGAATAATAATTAATATATTATCTTTTTTTCTTTTTTCTTGTGTATTCTTAAGCAAGTGATTATATATTGTTTCTAATTCATTATTATTCTTAATAATCGTATGATAATAGTCAAATCCTTCAATTGAAAGCATTAAACTATTAATATCTTTATCTTGAAGATTTATATTCTCTAATATATAACTCTTGATATTCAATATTTCTTTTATAAATTCTTTACTTTTTTCTTTTTGAGCAATAATGCTAGATGAGTGTCTTCTGTGACCATTTAAAGCTTTAGAAGTATATGCAACTTTACCTTTTGTAAATATATATATATACGCAAGCCAATCACCAATTATATTATACTCCTTAAGTACATCTGATAATCCAATAGTTGCAGACTTTTTAATAATTGTGCTACTAACATTAGGAATAATATTCTTTTTGGATAAATATTTTTTTATTTGGGTATTTCCATTATCAACAAAATCATTATGCCATTTTTTATCATCTAAATCATCAGTATAATCAGTGTAGTTGTAATCAACAACATCACAGTTTTCATTAATAACTTTAGATTGACAGTAGGATAAGACAACGTCATCATCTTTAAACGCTTTCATCAATTCTTCAACAAAATTTGGCTTAGCATAGTCGTCAGCTTCAGCAATCCATAAATATTTGCATTTCGCTAATTCAATTCCTTTTAGCCATTGTCTAAAGCAACCATTATTGGTACTATTTTTTATAATTTGATAATCAATATTATATTCTTCTTTAGCTCTTTTTAGTATGCTAGATGCTATTTCTATACTATTATCAGTTGATACATCATCTAAAAAAATTATCTCTTTTGGTTTTATTGTTTGATTAATTATACTATTTAACCTTATATCAATATATTTTTCATAGTTATAATTTGGGACAATTACTGATAAATCAGCATGATTTTTTTTCTTATCATTTTCCATAAATTTTTCAAGTGAATTAATATAATTATTAAAATCAAGATATTTTTTTATGTAATTTTGACCATTTTTGATCTGTTCATCAATTGCTTGCTTATCGTGGACTAACGCATCAGTTTTTACAGCTAATTCTTTAACATCAAAATTTTCTATTAAAGTTCCTCTACCGTCTTTTAATAGAGTATCAGCTCCCCCACAATTTTTAAAAGCTAAGACTGGCGTTCCATATTCCAAAGATTCTATCATAACAGAAGGAAATGGATCTTCACGAGAGGTCAACCAAAAAGCATCACTGCAAGAAATTAAATTTTGATATTCTTTTTTGTCAGTTATAAATTCAATATTATGAAATCTTGTTGATGAAATAACTCTATTAAATTGGCAATTAAACCAGTTTTCTAAATCGGAATTTAATATTTTACCTATCCAAATAAAATGATATTCTTCATATTTTTCCATAGATATTAACATTTGAGCAGCTTGCAAAAACAAATCAATTCCTTTACGAAAATCGGCTGTACCTGATCCTACGATTATCTTAGAATTTTTCGGAATATCATAGTCTTTATAAACTTTATTAATATCTAAATCTATATCTTCTTTATCCTTGTATAATCCCTGAGGACATATAATATTAGTTGCTCCATTATCATTGAAAACTTCATAAAACTCTTTCTTAACTATTTCATCAGGAAAAATTATTTTATTTGAATATATATTAATATTATTTCCGCCTTTTTTCATATTATAGTTAATAATTGAATGTTTCATTTCATGAATTAAAGACACAATATTAAAATTATGTTTATGGAATATTGGAACGGCTAAACCAGAAATTATAGTGTTGGTGATAACCTTATTGAAGCCCTTTTTACTTAATGTTTTTACTATGTAATCCAAATTATCAATGTCATCAATTTTGTCAAAAGCTAAGCTTTGTCTTAAATTAATAACTGGTATTCCTAATTCATTATACATGTTTTCTAAATATCCATCTGATATTGATAAGATTACTACATCATATTTTTTTGATTGGAACTTTTCAGCAATATTATATGCTAATAATGGAGCTCCTGTCTTGTTCATAGAATGAGTTACAATAACTATTTTGTTTGAGCTTTTATTATTAGGGATAGTGTCTAAAAGCATATCTAAAATTTCACTTTTTGGGACTTTTTCTCCACTGTTTATAATACTAATACTTTTTACATCGATTAATCCTACGTCTTCACACAAATCTAATCTGATATTTCTAGTTGTATCATATAAAATAATTTCATTATTAATACATGAATTATCACATTTTCCAATATTTCGATACCATTCAGGTCGAAAAGGTGCTTTTTTTATCTCTTGCGGAATATAGAATAACTGGATTTTTTCTTTGTTTTTGTCAATTTGACAACTTATCTTTATTTTATTTGTTGGTCTTAATAATTTAATTGAAACATATGGATCAGAACCTTTAGATATTAGTTTATCATTTTCTAGATTTATTTCATGAATATCAACTACGAAACCACCCTTAATATTAAGAAATTTCGTATATTTTTTATATTTAAAATATCTTCTTAGTAGTCCAATTCTACTATACTTAATTATCTTTTTTAACACTTTGTTCATCAAAAACCTCCTAATAGTTATAAATTTATTATATCAAACTATGTTTTCTATAACAATCAAAATGCCGTTATTTTTTATGCTAATAATACTATTTTATTTCCCATACTTTTTTTAAAAAATTTATTCTTTCTTGCATTCTTTCCTTTTGCTTTTTTGTTAATTTATATTCTTTATTTATTATGCCATAAATTTTTTCAATTTCCTCTAAATGCTTTGTTTTTTTATTTGTACTAGTGGCATTATTACCATGAACTCGATAATAATTTAAAGTTTTATTTATAAATAAAACTTTACCATTTTTCATAACATTAATATAAAATAGCCAGTCTCCAGCTTGTTTATAGTGACTTGAATCTTGTAAATATTTTTTATAATTTCCTTTCTTGATAATGCAGCTTGATACATTGGCAATAGTACAATTCAAATAACTATAGTTTTTGATTTCTTCAATGCCATCATTTACAAAATCGCTATCCCAATGTCCAGTCTTTTGAATATCTATTTCAGATTTGATTGTTTTTAAACGGATTGTTCCTAGCGTGTCAATAAAAGCAGTATCAACATAGCCCAAAACAATTTCTTTATCATGTTCAATATATTTCATAAGAGAAGAAATCATATTTTTCTTACAATAATCATCGGCTTCGGCAATCCATATATAATCGCCTTTAGCTAAATTAAAACCTTTTTCCCATTGTTTAAAAGCTGTGCCACTATTCTTTGCGTTGTATATTGTTTTTATATTAATATAGTCTTTTAGCTTTTCTTCAATGGTTTCAATTAATTCTCTTGAATTATCTTTCGAGCAATCATCTAATATAATTAATTCATATATTTTATAATCTTGATATAATATACTATATAATCTCTCTAATAAAAATTTTTCATAATTAAAATTTGGCACAACAACTGATAACTTAACCTTCTCATTTGGCATATTCCTTTGCTTTCTAGCAACTTTTAATAAATCATTTATGGTAATTTTTTTCTTTATTACTGATAATCTTTTGGAAATAAATGTACTATATTTTATATTATGATACACATTAAACAAACTCATAACTAAACTAGCGAATACGGACATTCCTTTATTATTTAGGTTAAATATTAAATTATAGTATAATTCTGCTTTTTTTCCGCGGATTTTTAAATTACTCTTGCAAAAATCATTATCTTCCAAGTTAAACTCTTGGGATTTTGTTTTAAATATTTTTAAAAATTTAACTCTTTTAAAAAAATTTTTTTCTCTAGGTATTACATATATAAAAAATAAAAATAATTGTTGAAATGCCACAGCGTCCATTATCTTTTCATATTCATTATTTTTTTTGATTCGCGTTTTTAAAATTTCTATTGACTTAAATATATCAAATCTTTTCATGGATAAAGCCGTATTTTGAACTGATAAGGGTCTTTGTACATAATTATACATTGTTTGGTTAGTATAGCTAATTTTATTAGCGTTAGCTAATATTGCTATTATTGAAGCAACATCTTCATTCATGATTCCTTCTGCAAAGGGATATTTTAACAATAATTCTTTTTTTATTATTTTATTGCACGGAGATGCAGCAAATCCTGTATTAATCAAATTAATTTTATTAACAGGTCCATTACACCCATAACCAATATCATTTGCTCTTCCATCTTCGTATACTAATCGTATATCACAAACTACTACATCAGATTTATCTTTTTTTAAATTATTAATTAATGTATCATAATAATTTTCATCTAAATAATCATCCGCATCAATAAAGGAAATATAAGAATAATTCGCTCGCATAATTGCTTTGTTGCGACTAGCTCCAGCGCCTATATTTTCTTTATTTTCTATAAAAACAATATTTAAATCCTTGCGTTTTATTCTTTCTTTAATAATTTTCTTGGTTCCATCTTGAGAGCAATCATCAACCAATATAATTTCATATGTATATTTAGTTACTTGACTTTTTAGAGAATCCAAACATTTATTAATATACTTTTCAACGTTATAACAAGGAATAATGATACTTAATTCAATATTATTTTTTCTCATACTTTCTTTTACTCAACTAAATAGTTTATTTTTTGATTTTTATACTATTTTTTACCTTTCTTATTTTTTCTAACATCTTATATCCTTTTGAATCCATTATTTTATTATACTTATTTTCTAAGTCATTGTAGTTATCTTCTAGATTTCTAAATTTATGATGTAGTTTGTCATATTCTTGATTTAATCTGTTAATCTCGATGAGATTATTTCTAGATTCTTGATTCTGATATTTTAAATATTTATTGATTGTCTCAAAATAATCATTACTCTTTTTTATTCCTTTAATAGATATCTTCTTATTATGACTCTTGCTCAAAACAAATATATGTTGTAATACAAAAAAGTCAGATATCTTTTTATCTTCAAGACTAAGTAAAGAATAGAATCCTAAATCATCTTGGTGATACGGCGGAGTAAAAAGCATTGAATCATATAATTTAATATTATAGTAGATTTGATATTTATCACCCAAATTTTTTATCATGTCTATAAAGGAGCTTTTGGTAAAAAATCTTAGATGTGTTGTATCAAGTAAACCTAAATATTGATAGTTAAATTCATCGTTAATCAAACATCTAATAATATCTATATTAGCAATGTTGGGCAATGATATTATTATTTTTCCGTCTTTCTTTAATAAATCATATATATTATATAAGGCCTCCCAAGGTTCTACTAAATGTTCAAGAACATCTGCTAATATAATATAATCATATTTATTTTTAATATTTTCTTTGACTTTTTCTCTGTCCAAAATAGACATATTGTGAATATTTCGATAGATGTTTCTATTTTTTGCAATTTCATAGGCTTTTTTATCATATTCTATTCCATCTATATTACAATTCTTATACTTTTTTAAAGATTGACCTATAAGTCCAGTTGCACAGCCGATATCTAAAACATCGCTATTATCCTGAATCATACTTACAATTGTTATATGGCTATCATTTTTACGGTTAAAATCAAAATCATAATCGTTTAAATCATAGTCATATTTATTCGACTCATTAACACTGCCTAATAAATTTTTTTCTCCACTGCCTAGGTTATAATATTTTTCCATGTTTATCACTCCCTATCTACATCTCTTTTAATAGTAATTCTAATGATTTTATTTTTTCTTTTGTTTTAAACAATTTACCTAATCGTTTATTACCCTTTTTCTTAATTGATGACCCTTCTTTATGATATACTTTTAAGTTTGGATCGTAGACACTAATTAAATTGTCCTTTACTATACGATTGTATAAAAATTCTTCTTCATGAAATAAAAATGTTTCATTATAAAATATATCAGCATATTTTTCATAATATTTTTTGGAAAATATGATAGCACATCCATGTAAAGCAACGCTTTCTTTAAATGTCTTAGAGTTAGTTGGTACATCAGGCTTTTTAATAAAATGTTTAATACATAAATAAACATTTAATAAAAAATATAAAAATGCATTATTATAAATATCAACTAACTTTTTATTTTTTTCGATAGACTTTTCCACTTCTTGTTTGTCTTTATAAACAGGAAATGGATTACAGGATTCTCCTGTTCTAGATTCTATCCATGGTCCTAGTAAATCAAAATGATACTTTTGATAATCTTTCTCAATAATATCTATAAATTCTTTTTGTTCAATAAATACATCATTATTAATTACAGCTAAAAAATCTGGTTTGTATTTTTCTATTGCATATTTGCAACCAATATTATTAGCTTTGGCAAACCCAAGATTATTATCGATTTTAATAATATCACTTGTATACTCTTTTATCTTTTCTTCTTCATCGTTCTTTAAAGAATTATTATCTACAACAATTAAAGATGTGTTCTTATTATCAAAAGTTTTTTTTAAAGTTTGAAGACACCTCATAGTTTCATCAATACTTTTGTAATGCAAAATAACAAAAGATAACATTTTAGACTTCCTCAGCAAAGCCTTTAGACAATTTTCTAAAGATAATTAGACCAATAGTGCATAGAATCATACTAGCACCTATTACAATTAATAAACTAATAATATGTGGGGCATTTTTCCAATAAAGGATATCACGGTAACAAGTAATTATGATACCTACTGGATTAAGATTCATTAAAGTTTTTATGATTATAGGAGCTTTTGCAAACATATCTATAGAATATAAAATAGGAGTACCATAGAATAACATTTGAATTAAAAAGTTAATAATATATTCTAAATCTCTAACGTATACATTTATAGCACTAGTAATAAAGATTATTCCTAAAGTTAGTAAATATTGAGCTAATATTACAAGTGGCAACCATAAAATATTAACGGAAAATCCTATTCCACTGAATATCACAAATAAAAGCATTATTACACATGATATTAAAAAATTAACCAATCCACTGGTTACTACTGATATTGGTAGTATCTCTCGTGGAAAATAAACTTTTTTTATTATTGGTCCATTTCCTATAATGGTAAAAGTACCTTGAGCAATATTGGTAGTAAACCAAGTCCATGGAAGAATTCCAATAATTAAGAAGGTTGTATAATGTTCATAGCCTGCTCCCCTCATTAAGAATGGAAAAACTATCGCATACACTAAAGTCATTAATAAAGGACTTACAAATGACCATAGAACGCCTAAGAAGGAACCCTTATATTTACCTCTTATTTCTTTTTTTACATTAGATTTTAAAAGTTCACGATAAGCGTATAAATCTTTAAATAACTTCATAATATTCCTCCTAACTGCACGCTTGAAGATACTTTTCAACTACTTCATCTATTTTTCCATCCAATTCTATTTTACCATTGTTAATCCAAATTCCTCTAGAACATAAATTTTGTAATTGACCTAATGAATGAGATACTATAACAATCGTTTTATCACTTTTGCTAAGCTCTTCTAATTTATTAAAGCATTTTTCTTGAAAATGTTGATCACCAACGGCAAGTATTTCATCGATTAAAAGTATCTCAGCATCTACATTTATAGCAATCGAAAATGCTAAACGCATATATTGCCCACTTGAATATGTTCTTACAGGGTTATCAATAAAATCTTGAAGTTCTGAAAATTCAATAATGTCATTAAGTCTTTTATCAATTTCTTTTCTTGTTAGTCCAAAGATTGAAGCATTAAAATAAATATTTTCTCTTCCCGTAAAATCAGGATGAAAACCAGCCCCTAACTCTAATAGACTCGTAAGTTTACCTTTAGTTTCTAAAGTACCTTTAGTTGGATATATTATTTTAGTCATTAACTTTAGTAAAGTTGATTTCCCTGACCCATTAATACCAATGAGAGCAACAGTTTCTCCTCTTTTAATTTCCAAATTAATATCATCAAGAACTGTCCTAGTTTCAGCTTTTTTGTGATTCCAAAAAACTAATCTTTCTTTTAATGTACTAGGTTTATCATAAAAAAGTTTAAATGATTTACTCATATTTTTTACTTCTATAGCATTATTTTTTTTCATACAATCATTTCCTATCTTCTTATCTTTATTAATTATAGCATATTTACTAGACCACCCACAACAAAACTTAATTATTTTTTATTATAGAACAATAAAAAAACTATGTATTTTTTCTTACATACCATTATCAAAATTATATTCTTTTGGTAAGCTTCTATTTAGTTTTTTTGCTTTATATTCAAAGTATGTTGGTGATGCACTCAATGGAGGTCTCACCATATCTTTTTCGCTTAACTTTATTTCATTTATATCTAAATCATTTTCTTCAAATATTTGTTTCCAATTAATATCTAAATCTTCATCATTAAAGAAAATTCCACCTTCATACTTAGGGGCATAATCATTATCAATTAAGTATTGAAATATTGTATCATCTTTTAAACTAACAAAACCATGAGCGAATCCACGAGGAACAAATAATTGTTTACCACTTTCTAAATCATTAGAATCATATGGACGCAACAAAACAGCGGTACTTTTTCCGAATGTTGGTGAACCAACACGCATATCAACAACAACATCAACAGCTGCTCCACTAATAACTTCAACTATTTTGGCTTGGGCATATGGTTCCATTTGGAAATGTAGTCCACGTAAAACTCCTTTGCTACTCTTACTTCGATTAGTTTGAACAACACGCTCAAACCCTAACTCACGCATATATTCTTGTAAAAAATATGGTACAAAATATCCACGATCATCTCCAAATACATGTGGATTAATAACGTAACAATCTTCTAATTCTGTCGGTACAGCAACTGTACCATTAGCAAATTTAATTTCTTGCATTTTTATCACTTCTTTCTAAAATCTTGGCTGTCTTAAACTCATTTATTAGTTCATTAGTAAATCGATCAACAGAATCAGTCCAATGTGGAAAAGGTTTAAAACCATTTTCACTTAAACTACTTTTATCGAGACAACTATTCATAGGTCTTGCAGCTTTCGTTTTATAGTCTTCTGTATTGATTTTTTTCACTTCGATATCTTTTCCCATTTTCCTTAATGCATAGGTAGCAAATTCGCACCAATTTGTGTATCCATCATTACTAGTATGGTAAATGCCATATTTCGTAGATTCAGATAAATCAACTAAAGAAGCCGCTAGATCCACTGTATAAGTTGGACTTCCAAATTGATCCCCAACAACGGTTAAGAATTCTTTCTCATCAGCTAGTCTTATCATCGTTTTAAGAAAATTATTCCCATTGATTCCAAACACCCATGAAGTACGTGCCACAAAAGTTTTAGAATATTCTAAGGCTATTTGTTCGCCTAGTAACTTAGTTTTTCCATAAAAGTTAATAGGATTAGTGAGATCATTTATCTTATAAAGACCCTCTTTGGTTCCATCAAACACATAATCAGTACTAACATAAATTAATTTGGCATCAACACTTTCCGCTGCCTCTTTTATATTCTTAGTGCCAAATACGTTTACATCATAACATGTACGACAATCTTCCTCAGCCTTATCAACTTTAGTATAAGCGGCACAGTGGAATATCACATCAGGGCAGTTCTCTTTAATATATTCTATTGTATTATCATGATTCGTTATATCTAACTCTTCGTGACTTGGAGTAAATATTTCTACTTCTCCATATCTTTTAATAAGTTCCCTTTTTATATCATATCCTAGTTGACCAGATCCTCCGGTAATTAAAAATTTCATAACAAAACCTCCCTATATAATTGTTATAACTAGTTATTAATCTTTTTTATGGATTTTATTTTATATGGTATTAAATTAATTAAATAAAATATTCTAAATAAAAACATTGCGAAACCATTAGCATGATTATAGTTTTTTTCATAATACATTTGACTTGATTTATAAACTTTATATTTTTTTAATTTAGACATGTTTGTACCAATTGTGGCATTATGTAAATGCTCAATATAAATCGATGTATTAACTTTACTTAATTTATTAATATTTTTGAGCTTATGAGCTAAAATATATTCTTCATAATATAAAAACACTTTATCATCAAAATAATTAACGGCTTTTAAAGTATTACTTTCAATCATAAAGAAGCAACCATAGATTACATCGATAACAGCCTCTTTTGATTTAAAATATTCTTCTTGATAATAAATATATTTTTTTCTAAATGGCCGATTAATAAGGGGGATATTTAGCATTAAATCGGTTAGCGAATTAGTCAGACGCCAACCATAGGTAAAATGATTATTTTCTTTAACTTTTGGCATAACACATTTAGTATCTTCATCAATCATATTAGCTAATTTTTTTATTACTTCTTCATCGGGAATTCGAATATCTGTGTTAGATAAACAAATCAAGCACTCGCCCAATAAATTGGTGATATATTTAGCACCAATATTCAAGGCATAAGCATATCCTTTGTTTTCCTCTTGTTCTAAAACCGTTAATTTATGACATTTAATTTTATTAATTAATTCTTTTTCATGATCATTAGAATTATTATCAACAACAACGATATGGGATATGCATTTATAATCTTTGATATTATCTATTAGCTTTTTAGTATGTTCTCCATCATTATAATTTACAATAACAAAACCAATTTTCATGATATCTTTCTCACTTTCTTCAAGATATCACTGATGATATAAGCAACATAAAATGAGACTCCGGGATGAAGAAGTGAATGTCCAGCCATATAACTTACTAAAAGCAAGAAGCATAAAGTCATGCCTAAAATCACTATCTCATCATTTAGTAATATCCTTAAATTTTTTAGGATGTAACAAATGATTTTAACAATTAAATAAATTGGTAATAACATAGCAATTACTAACCCCGCAATTCCATAGAACATATAAAGGTCATGAAAATCTCTTTCATTAACATGATTAATTTCAATGCCATTTAAATAATTACCCTGTGTTGTAAGACCAAATATTTTATTAAACATTGGTGATGAGGCATATATTTGTTTATTTGTATTAACAAAGTCACTTCGACCATTAAAAATCATATTATCAGTAACTTGTTGTTGTAATTCCGTTGTTGTAATTTCGGGGTTTTCATTTTTCTTTAATTCAACAACATACTCATATTGCCCAATCAAATTATAATAAAGTGGCAACTTTTTGATGCTTAATCCTACAATAGTAAGAATGATAAATAAGACAGTTACATATCTAATATTACTTCTTTTTTCTTTATCAAAAAACAAGGCTGTTATAGTAAAGTAAAGAATATAACCGATAAGCAAACCTATCAGACCAATAAAACTAGTTTTAGTACCTAGAATAGTTAAAAATAAAACAATTAAACATAGAGTTATAAAATTAATGATCTTTTTATTATGTATAAATTCAATTATTTGATATCCTAATAAAGCAATTAAGATTGATCCATATTCATTCGCGGAAAAAAAGTATCCTAAATAACCCTTAACAAGACAATTAGGTACGCCATCATAGGAACAAAAAGATGTCTTTGTTATAATTGATATGATTAAAGAAATACCAACTATTAATCCCATTTTAGTGAATGTTTTATTCGCAATAGATTTATGTTTTTGAAAATAAATATAGAAAAATAATAAGACGATTGAAAAATAGACTATTCTAAATAATTCATAACCATGTTTAAGAATATTAAATGAATCTTTAATAAAATAATTACCTACTATAGATATGATAAAATACAAAACCCATAGTCCAAGATATGTGTTTATTTTTTTATCTCTATTTTTTAAGATATATATTCCACAATAAAGGATAAATAAAAATCTAATTATCATTGCAAGAGATAAGGACAAATCAAAATAGTATTTCATTAAGCCTGTTATAATATCGATTATTGGTTGTAGTATAAAATATGTTGTTATTACTTTATTATTGTAAAATCTCTTCATAATCGTCATCCTAACTTACTAATCATTAACAAAATGATACCATGATTAAAGATATTTTACAATTAAACAACAAAAAAATAAAAGAAATTAATCTTTTATTTTAATTTTTTAGCTAAATCGTATTCGTATGCAACTGATAAGTTATATTTACTTAGCACCTCTAAATATTCTTGCATCATAGATATAATTAAAGCAGAATCTTCTTCGTTGGAACTGGCTAATTCTTGATATAATTCCCACATATTACTAGCGACACTTTCATCATAGAACTTTATTTCATCAATACGATCTAGATATTCTTCAACAGCACTTGAATAAGATTTAATGATATTCTTGCGATACTTTCTTATGAAAAAGTCTACTTCATTTCCGGATACCCTATAAGTTATTAATCTATTTAAAATAGTTAATAGTTCTTCTTCAGTAGCAATAAAATTATCTGGTAAAGTACCTGCTTCTAATAATTTAGTTAAATATCTTTTTATTTCATTGCTATCAAGCTCTAGTTTTTCCATATAATCAATTAATTGAATTAATTCTTCATAATTTGGTGTTTCACGAAGTTCAATATTATATAAGTCATAAAATTTACGAATAAATTTATTTAAGGAACGAACATCAGCTTCTGTTAAATATTTTTTAACTACTTCTTTTTTCTCTACTGGTTTATTTTGGGCATTAATTTGAGTATTATGATCAGTAATTAATCTTTTATGATACATATTTTTATAGTAATTATCATCACGAATTATTTGTCCTTCTTTATTTTTATGTATTGGGAATAAAACATTAATGTACACGGCATTTAATTCTTCATCTAAGATGTCCCCATTTTTCTTTAAGTTCTTTTCATATATTTTTAAGAGATAAGCAACAACTCTTTCAATAACATAATCACTGCAATTTAAACCTTTTAAAGCAATTTTAGCTTCAAGAACATCTTCAATTACAATATCAGGCATTTTACTTAATACGTATTTGTCAAAATTAGTAGTGTGTTTACTAATTTCACTTAAATTTCTTGTAAATTCTGGAAGACGACTTGTTACTTCCTCAATTTGACTTAATTCTAATTCTGTTAGTTCATCTTCATCACGGTTGACAAAATCATTAATTTCTCCTCGACTAATAAGTCTTAACAAATCATTAATATCTATCGTCTCGAATGTTAAATTCTTTAAAATTTCCATATCAATTGTAACAGCATCTTCTTTAATACATGATTTAATATTACGATCAATAAAGAATGCTACAATTTGATAAATATCAGCAATATTTAGATTAGATAATTCAAGATATGCTGATAAGATTTTAAAATCATCAAATATTTCTTTTTTTAAGTCTAATTCTTCTTCTGGTGTATTAATCATTCTTATAATATTACTTATTTCCGTTTGAATCTCATTAGTATCATGCATTCCCATCGGACTTATAGAACTTAATTCAATAACCGTTTTGTTATTTATTTTTTTAATTTCCTTTATTTCAACTTGTCTTTTTTGTTTTTCTAAATTATCATTTAATTCTTCTAATTTTTTTATAAATGTTTGCATTGATTTATTCATAATAAAAACCCCTTTTTCACGGGGTATTATTATATACTTTTTTTCGTCTTTTGTAAAGTTTTTAACTTTAGCATTTATTAATTAGCTTTAGGATACGCTTAAATAGTTCATTATCCTTAGGATTAGATGCAGCTGCTTTATGTCCAGTTCCACCAAAATAATAAGCAATAATCGAAACATCAATATTTTTTATAGCTCGATATGAAACGGTATCACGATCATTCATAATCATACCAATAGCATCGATTTCTTCTTTATTATTTTCTTTAACAATATCAGCAACATCATTACGATATTTATAATCTGTTATAATGTATCCTACTTTAAATATTGCTCCGTCGATTTTTAAATATTCAACAATCATTTTATCTAAACAAGCATTAATTTCATCATGAAGATGTTGATTAAATGTTTCAACAATTTGTTTCTCTCGTTTGTTTAAACGAATCTCATTATCTTGATTAACCATTCTTTTAATCATATCTAAATAATAAGTAATACCTTGGGTTTCAAAGATAATATGAAGACATCTTGCTAAAGTATCACCAAGAGTTACCCAATCCCAAACATCATAGGCACGAGTATGAGAAACAAATTCATCTAATATACTTGATGATTCTAAATAATTATTATTGATTAAATATTGGTAAAATAAACTAGTGCCACTTTCCTTATGTTCAGCATTTTCTGATACGACAGTAACGAAAGAATATTCATTGAACTTTTCAGCAGTTTTATGATGATCAAGGACTTGAAATTTCTTATTAATGCGATGGTCTGATTCAATGATGTTTAATACTTCTTCTTTAGGACAAAGATCCGTTACAAAAATATAGTCGTAATCATATATACTTTTATCATTAATATGCTTCATAATTTTTTCATCAAGTTCAAAAGTTTTACATAGTTCTAAATCATATGTAAAAGTGGATTCAGAAGCTAATGCTGCACATCCTAAACCATCAATATCTTGTTCGTGGGTAAATAATAAAATCTTCATGTCATCCTCCTAAAGTATGTGTTTTATATATTTTACAATATTTTTAAAGCTATTAAAAGACCTTTCTCTTTATGTTTTCCTTTGTAATAAAAAAACAAGATAGTTATCTTGTTTTAATTTGACTTAAATCAATATGAGGAAGTTTAAACTCCATCTCTTTTTTATATCCAGTGATATTTTTTAAATTTTTAATTTCACTAATAAGAACATAGTAGTTTAGAGCAATAATTGATGTTGCAATAGTAGCAATAGAAAAGATTAATATAGCTAAGATGAATAAAATATAATTACCAATAAAGAATGTTAAAGGAACCATTCCACCTGAGCATATAAGTAAAAAACTATTAAATAAAATTACAATTACTCTTTCTTTACTTGTTGCTTCATATTCATCAATTTTATTAGCAATATTAATTTTATTTCTAATAATAGTTTGATTAATTTTTACTTGGTTAGGACGAGTATTTTTGACAACTCGTGATTTACCAAGATTTGAGTAAACTCTTATTTTACCCCCTTCAAGTTTGTATTCGACGATGTATTTTGTAAATCGATTATATAGATAACCTTTCTTCTTTTTATCTAAATCTTTTAAGACTTTATTAAAACTAAATACTTTATTGGCCTTTTTCATGCTACATTCCCCCATAAATTTTATGTGTTATACTATCACATAACTTTCTTTTTTGCAAACCTTAATTATATATATGTCTTAATTTTTAAATATATGCTATAATATGGAATAAATTTGAGGTGATTGGATGGAAGATTTGGTACCAAGAGAGAGAATATTAATTGCTAAGATAAGACAGTTTATAAGTTATGATGGAAGAACTGGTATATTAACAGAAAAAGATTTATCCGAACAAGAAAGATATCGAATGGTTATATTTATGGATGGTGAATTAATTGATTTTAGGTCAGGAGATATTTTAAAACATATTGATACTGATGATGCAGGACTTATTGAAAGTGAAATTTGTATTAATGATATGTATATTGAGGAGTTATATAATGCACCAGAGGTTAACGAAGAGGAATTTGCTTATGCTCAAGAATTATATCAATATTATCTAAATCGTAAGAAACTAATCGAAGAAAAGAAAATAATTCCTTTCAAACAAAAAAGGCTATATTAATTAGCCTTTTTTATTGCATTCTTTTTAACTTTTTTGCTTCATCTTTAGCTTTCATTTCTTTAATTTTATCAAAGATGGAATCAGCAAAAATACTAGTTCTAACTAACTCTAGGGATGTTGGTATTCTAATGTAATTATCATTAGTTACATTTTCAATAATTCTTTTAAAGAAGCTTTTTGATTTTTCCATAGCAGGTTTAATTCTTGTAAATTCAAAAGTCTCAAATTCTTTGAACTTAGCATTGATATTAGAAAGTTTAGCGATATATTCTAAATCTTCTTCATTAGTATAGAAGTCACTTGTCTCTCCTTGATAGAAAGTAAATTCATTTTCTTCTTCATTAGTCTTATAAACTGTTAGTACACCATTTTGTCCCATAACACGATTAACAATCATATCTGGTTGTTTTTCAATTCTAAATACTTCTTTATTCTCAACTAAGGCAACAATGTTTGGACCTACTTGAGTATTAACACAATGAATAAATAAAGGACTCATGAAAATACTTTCAATAATAATTCCTTCTTTTGTCGAAATGATTTCAATCTCATCACTATCGAATTCAGTGCGTCCAAATAAAGCCATAATATTTTCTTTTATATAATAAAAGTATAATGGTCTTAATTCAGGATTAATAAAATCCTTAGTGTAATTAATATTTTCTTTATATTGCTTATTTTTTATTGTTTCTAAAATTGAACTTGCGATGTCAATTCTTTCATTTGTTGTTTCTTTCATAAAAATTCTCCTTTGTTAAGTTATTATTATAACAAATTTGTTATCTAGTTGTCATAATAATTCATTCATTTTACACTATATTTACTTTAATGTAAGAATATGGCGATATTCATTGGGTAATTTACTGTTAACTATAGCAATTTTTTCTTCGTCAATGCCATAGATAGCCTCAGCCATACTACCAACAATACAACAATTAGTATCAGTATCTCCTCCTAATGATAAGGTTAAGCGAATCGCATCATCAAAAGAATTAGTTGTAAAAATAGCATATAGACATAAAGGCATGGTCTCTTCACAGGTATAATTAAAGTGCATAGATTCACGTAAATTATTTAAATCAAAATCATATTTATATCCAAAATAGCGGTCAACAATATTTTTAATACGATCTTTACTATACCCTTCTTTGGCAAGATAAATTATATTGGCAACACAAATAGCTGCGGCTTTGGCTTCTCTTGAATTATGTGAAACACTAGTAGCTTCAATAACCTCATTATTCATTAAAATAAAGGAATCTTTTAAATTAGGAATGGGACTAATGCGCATTAATGCACCATTGCCAACTGAATTCCCAAGTCTTTCCCCTCTTGCCCATTTAATCATATTAGGAGAAAAGAGATAATCAAAATAGTTATCACGATTTAATTTATCAGAATTATCCAAAACATACTTACGAATAGTTTCTTCATAACAATAATCATTTTTTAAAGCATCTAATACAGCGATAGTTAAAATAGTATCATCGCTGATAAAAGACTCTTCTGTAACCAATTTTTCCTTATTACTAGCTTTTAGCATTTCCTCTTTATTGTGATGCAGATACTCACGATATTCATAAAGTGAACCAACTAAATCACCATATATTGCTCCATACATAAAAATCCCCCTACCTAATGAATATTAATTCCATAAACTAAACATAGTTGTAAAACTAAAAATATCGCTGATAACAAAGAACCAATTATTGATAGAATATAACCTAGTCTAATTTTCTTTGTTTCAGTATAATATGTCACACTTAAGCATATGCCAATAAACCCAACAATTATTCCAAATAACCCAGTAAGAGTTAGAATAATTGAAAAAATACCACATACAAATGATAAATTATTATATAATCTTAAAGTTTGTTCATCAAAAACATTCTTTTTCTTAGCTTTTTTTTCCAATTTTACCACCATCTTTTAAGATTATTATAACAAAAAAAAGCGAAAATAAGAACAGTTAATTCGCTTTATTCTTCGTTTATGATTTTATCTAGGACAGCATTAATCATTTTTCGTACATTATCATCACTATACTTTTTAGCAAGTTCAACAGCTTCATTGATAACTACTAAATCAGGAGTATCAGTATATTTCATTTCATATATTCCCATTCTTAATATTTCTTGTCCCATTGAATCTAGACGCGAAATTGTCCAATTGGAAAGATGATTATTTGCTATTTCATCTAAACTTTCACGATAAGTAATGACTCCATACACCATTTCTTTAACAAATTCGTTTTCAATTTCCGTATTTTCACTAATAACATCATCGATATTATATTCAATATTATTTGCTTTATACAAAGATATTTGGTAAAGAATAGTCATTATTTTTTCTCTTAATTCACTTCTTGTCACTGCCATAAAATCCCTCTTTCAATTAGTAATTATAGCATATAAAAATAGTAAATGCTATACTTTATAAGAGCTCTATTCCTCTATTACTTCGGTTTTAGCGATTAAATCATTAGTCGAGATATGTCCCTTTTTTGTAAAAAAGATTATCACTAAAGAAAACTCAAAGATATAGGCTGCTAAGTTTAAGAAAGTATAAGCATAATAGTACACTTCCATATCACTAATGAAAGTTAAAATAATACGCATTATAATTGTGATATTTAGACCTAAATATAAACTTGATCCATTAAAGATACTTCGAAATAATAATTTTAATATACTAGGTATTTCCCCATTTTTATCTGTTATTTTTATTTTAAATAATTTCTTACCTAGAGTTTGACCATTATTAAAATGCGCAAAAACGACAAAATACATAAAATAAATAAGTAAATACCACAATAAGTAAAAGATATTGTATTTCTCAACTTTATGAGTTAATGGCACAATATTATCTATCATATATTGATCTACTTCATCTTTACCAAGATAACTACTTGATGTAGGATTTAAGATACTAGTAGCATATTCTTCGTATACTTGATTATATTCATCAACTGTACTCTCATACTTATATTTGTAAGGATTCAAATAATTTAAATTGCTTAAACATACAGAAACAAAAATCACTAAAAGCATATCTAGAAAAAATGCTGATAGTCTTTTTCTAATTAAATTCATTTTTTATTCACCAATAATATCTTAACATAAAAATCATTTTAATTGTAGTCTCTTTAAGTCATCTTCAAATACATAAAATAGTTCTTTATTGTCATTTTGATAGTAATGTATAGCATGTAATAGTTCATCGTAATAACGATATAAATAGGTTGTAAGGTTTCCTTTATGGGGATTATATATTATTTTTTCAAACAAGTTCTTTATTTCGCCGTGACGGATAGGACTTAGGATAGTTTTTAGATTGTCTAAATTTATTGGATTAGTAATATGCTCTTCTCTTCCTTTTTCCATCTTGGAAATAGTAAAATGATCTAAGATTTCACTGGCAAAGATACTTGGAGATATTTTAAAATAGTCTTGGGCATATGTCATGCTAAAGACATTTTTACGAGCTTTATATGATGCTCCATTATTATTTGTTATAATAGTTGCTTGTGATGCAGGAATATATAGTAATTGATCATGAATTCGATGCTCATCATCAATTAATTTTGGTAATGATAATTCAAAAGAATAATAATTAGCTTTTTTATTACGACATGGGCGCATTTTTACCCCTAGATTACTAATCGTGTCTTTGAATTCTTTAGTAACATTATTAGATGCTGACATAGATACATGGGCATGATTAATATTAATAGATAGTAATTCCTCATTAGCATAGGAATAATACTTTAAATTATTATCATGTTCTAAATCAACGTCATAAATTTCAGCAGTACCATCATCAAAAATAGCAAGTTTTACACGAGCATCATTTAAAAATATAAAAACTGATTTATTTCCATTTTGATAATAATAGGTATCTTGATCTCTTTTCATGAGAGTTAGACCATATTTTAAATTTTTTCCATCAAAAGTAATGGGTAAATCAGCTGTAACAGCTAATTCTTCAACTTTATGATATAAACTATTTTCACTTTGGATATGATCGATATAATATTCACGTTCCATAAAACTCATCCTTTCATTTATTATCTTTTAGTATTTTTTAAATCTAATAATCTAACAAATTTTTCGTTTTTATCTTCTGTTTTTGAATCTTGATATATATATTGATAATATTCAATACCAGCCAATATATTCATACAATATTTATTAATATATTTGCCAACAGATTGGTTTAATAGGTATTGCTTCATTTCTTGATAAAATTCTTGAAATTCGTCCCTTTGTAAAACATTAACACTATAGTCAAGAATTTTAGGATCATCATAATTATAAACTTCAAATGGTTTGCGAGGATTAAGATACTTTTCACTCATGTTAAAATATGGGTAAAAGCGACCGTCATCAGGATCTCCAGTGTAATTATACTTTCTTTTCACTTCATAAGTTTGAACAGGAGCTCCACTGCCATCATTAATTAATGAGCGAACTTCAGATTTATTTTTCTTAATTACTTCAGTTTCAACAAATGGTGAGTAAAAGTAAGTTGATTTCCCTAATTCATCGTAGCCGTTATGGCATCCGATAGCTCCAAAAGCAAACTTTTTAGCATCAATTTTGGTAAATCTTTTGACCTTGATAGGACCAAACCAATTATCAGCAATGGATGCTACACTGCGATTGGGAATATTACTTTCAGTAAAATGGACTGAATGACAATTAGTTGAAAAACTTCTAGCTATTCCATCAACGTATTCGTTATAGTAAAACCATGGTCCACCATTGCCAAAATAATCTTGGCGAAATGTGAAAGATTGAAAATTATTTTCTTCTTTAACAATTACTTCAAGTTCTAAATCAAAATCAAGACAACCAGATATTCTTTTAAAGTAAAAACCAACTAGATTGTCTCCTACTTCTAAGATATATCCTTGATTAAATATACCATTTATTTTTTTCATTGGTATTTTATGTTCCTCAGTTATTAAATAAGCTTCTTTTTTATCATAATCAAACTCGATATTTAAGCTACTCGCATAAAATAATTCTTGTAATTTTTCTAAACAATCTTGATGATTTAAACACTTCTCTAAGTATATTTCATCAAATGTTTTAAGCTTTGTGATATCTCCCATAAAAAATTCCCCTTTTTCTAATGTGTATTCTAGCATAAAGTCCTACTTTTCGCAAATTACCCCACTAGAAAAAGCGAACTAATTCGCTTTTAATTCTCGAGTCTTATTTTTATTAATAGCATCAATTTTGCCACAAGACTCTTTACCTTCTTTACAATATCCTTGAGTCATGCATGTTGAACCAAGAATACTTGAATAAATTTCCGCACCTGGAATAGTATCAATTTCATTATGTATACCATGAGCCATAGCTTGAGTTTCCCATTGAGCCTTAGAACATTCTCTTAAGCCAAGAATATGTTCAATTGTTCGTCCATCTAAATTAGATAAAACATTTATAAGATGGCCTGATAATGTGAAATAAACTAAATCTTCATCACGGACACCAGCATTTTTAAAATTATCATACATAATTTTGTTATAAGTATAAATATCATCAAATAATTCTTTTAATTCAGGATTTGCAGCAATTTTTGGTGGTGTCTTATATTGAAATAAGTCAACAATTGGCGCAAAATCTGGCACCATTATATGATGAGTACGATGTCTTGTTAAATGAGTCAAAACAGCAAAAGATAATGGTATTTGGAATTCAAATGATACTTGAGAAAGTTCAAGTTTATCACCTTCAAAAGCTATTTTACGCATTAACTCCGTCTTAAAGTCGGGAATACTTTCAACTAATTCATTATAAATTTTTGTTGCTTTTTCTTTATCAAATTGATAACGACGCATGATTGAGGATATTAAGATAGTATCATCAATATTCTCTGATGATGTTAATAATTTTGGACGATCCAATACTTCATATGAATTATCACCTATAACTTCATTTAAATACTCATCAACAGGATCTGTTAGATTAACTGGTACTTTATCAATTTCGGGAATAATATATTTAACATTTTCCTTTGCTATTTCATAAAGTCTTTCACCAAATTCTCGTAATTCCTGAATTTTTGCATATTTAGTTTTAGTACATTTTATAATTAAATCTTTTAAAGTATGTGCATCAATGCCCATAATAATATTAGAATAATAACAATATGGTAAAACAAAACGAGCATCTTCTTTTTTGATTCCTGCAGCATCAAAGATGGCATATTTATCAAAAAGAGTTTGCATATAATTCTTATATTTTTCCTTTAGTGATTCATTATTTGGCAAGATATTACCCTCTTCATCGTGAAAATCAGGTACATAAAAACCAACTTGAGAAAAATCTACTTCTCTTCTTGATTTAATGGTAAATGATGAGAATCTTTCTTCAATAATTGTTTGTTCAATTACAGGAGAAACATCTTGAATAGCAAATACACAATAATCGTGATCAGTTATAGAATCATGTCCCATTTCAATTACATTTTCAGCAAATTTAACATTTTTCTCAAAATCTCTTCCTTCAATAGTTTCTAAGATTTCAAAAACTGTGCCAGCAAAACGGGAAAGTCTTCCAGCTGTTGCTACGATATTAGTACGTCTTTCAATTTCTAAAGCTTTGATTTCTTTGATTGCTTTAGGAGTCGTTTCAAGCAAGTATTTATTTTGATTTTTTAAATCATCTTGTAATTTTCTTAAAATATCAATCACGTATGTTTCTTGAAAGTCATTCATATGTTCAAGATGATCTAAATTATGTAAAAAGTCTTCTGATGGATTAACTCCAATAGAATCTAAGTAACACTTAGTTTGCTCAACAATTTCTGTTGCCGAACATTTTTTTACTGCATTTTTAACTTTGTCTAAATATTCAATAAATGAATTATTACCTTGTATTACTTCGCCAACCCTATTATTCAAGTAAGTCTCTAATTTGTTGTAGTCTAGAGCGCCTAATAATTCTATTTTCATAATATATCCTTTCTAATAGAATTATATAATTTTTAATTCAAAAAGAAAAGATAAAATTAAAAAAAGGATGAAATTTATCATCCTTATGAATTTAAAGATTCTGATTTATATAGATTCTTATATAATTTTGATTTTTGCATTAGTTCATCATGAGTGCCTGATGCAACTATCTTGCCTTTATCAACAACATGAATGATGTCAGCATCTTGAATTGTTGATAGACGATGAGCAACAATGATAATTGTATGATCTTTAACTAAGCCATCAATAGCTTTTTTGATAAATTCTTGAGAATTATTATCAAGAGCAGATGTTGCTTCATCAAATAAAATAACTTTCGCATCTTTAGATAAAGTACGGGCAATTGAAAGTCTTTGCTTTTGTCCGCCAGATAAATTTACTCCACCTTCTCCTAGAAGAGTATCATATCCTTTTGGCAATGATTCAATATAATCATCAATATAAGCAAGTTTGGCAAACTTCTTAACTTCTTTTTTGGTTATTTTGGGATTAATAAGTCGAAAATTATCAAAAATTGTTCGATTAAAGATAAATGGTTCTTGACGAATTATTGAAATATGATGACGAAGTTCATCTTCAGTTAAATCTTTAATGTCAATACCGTCTAAGGTAATAGATCCTTTATTAGGATCAAATATTCTCGTAATTAGATTAAATAACGTTGATTTTCCTTGACCAGATGAACCAACAATAGCAATCTTTTTATTTGGTTCAACAGTCAAATTAAAGTTATTTAAAGTTATATCTTCATTCGGATAATTAAATGTTACATTTTTAAATTCAAGTAAGCCGCGAACGTTTTTGATTCTTTTATCACCAAATGCGACATCTTCATATAATTTATTAGATAATATTTCGTTTACTCTCTCAATTGATACTGAAACATTTTGATATGTTTCAACTAAGTCATTAGTCTCTTCAATTAACCACATATAACGATAAATATAATAAGTCATCGCGATAAAAAAAGTTAAATTAATTTGTTTTAAAGATAACAAAATAATACAGGTTACAAAAACTCCTACTTCTAAGGAATTCTTAATTAATCTTGTAATTATTTTAAATTTCTTTTGAAGTATGACTTCATCTTTTGATACTTTAAATATTGATGTGATAATGTCTTTAACATCTTTAAGTAAATTTCTCTTTATTCCTAAAGTTTTAATTTCTCTAATGCCACGAATTGATTCGTTAACAACAAGTAAAAATCTATCTTGTTCTTTTTTGCGTTTTTTATGAGTACTTTCAATTTTTGGTGTATACTTTTTAATAATAAATAAAAGTAAAGAGACAAAAAGAATAATCTCTAAACCAACAATCCATGAGTTTATAAAAATATAAACTAATAGGATTAAAGTCGCTACTAAATCAGTTATCATACTAATAATACGTCCGATTGTAAAAGATAGCGAATCTGCATCATTAGTAATACGATTAATAATCTCACCACTTGATTTTTCTTCATAAGCAACAGCTGGTAAATTCAGGGATTTTTGATAGGTAAAATACCCTAGTTTACGAGTTAATTTACTCTCAACAGTTAATAAAATACCATCGCCAACATTTTGAATTATTCCATTAATTATTATACTTAGAACATAATATACACCCATATAAATAAGGGCTAAACGTAAGTTATTTGCTGTAACTGATTCAACAGCTGAACCCATTAGATATCCCGTTAATATTTCCGATAAAGCTGTTATGGAAATACAAATTGTAGCAATAATAATACGCCATTTGTCTTCTTTAACAAATTGCATTAGAGGTTTGAATTTTTCTAATTTTTTCATAACATACCTCCTATTAAATTAAAAAAAACTACTAAATAAGTAGTAGTATTCTAAAAAAGTTTTTAGATAAGAGTTGAGAAAACAAATCTATTTTCCCCACTTAATACTACTTTATTACTTATTTTATTTTGTGAATCTATATACTTCATTTTCTCACTCCTTTCTCTTTAAATTCATTCTGAGTATATATTATTTTTTTTAATTTGTCAATTAATAAGGAACCTATAAGGCTCCTTTTAACAATTTATTTAAATTTCGACGATATAATTCAAAGACATTAGCTTTTTTGATGTTTTCTTCAATTGTTAGGGGATATTCAGTAACTAGGTTACCATTAGCATATACTTTGACTTTACCAACAACATCACCAACATTAACAGGAGCTTCGACTTCATCAGTTTCTACTTCATAGGAATATTTATTTTCTTCTAAAATACTAACTAAATCGACCGCTTCATTGATAAGTTTTAATTTGACATTTTCTTTATTACCAAATTTAATATTAATAGTGCCTAACTCATCTTCATTACTAACAATAGTTTCGAGTTTATAATTAGAGAAACCATAGTTAAGTAAAGTTATTATATCTTGATTACGAATTTTATTGTTATCCTCTCCCATTACAACAGAAATAAGACGCATATTACCACGTTTGGCTGTAACAGTTATACAATAACCAGAATTATTAGTAAATCCAGTTTTTAAACCATCCACTCCTTCATAGTAATTAATCAGTTTGTTCGTATTAACAATCCAAGTATTAGTACCATTAGGATGTTCAACATAGTCTTCATATATGGAAGAATAATTTAAAATAGCTTCATGTTTTAAGAGTTCACTAGCGATAATTGCCATATCATAGGCAGATGAGTAATGACCATCTTCATCTAAACCATGAACATTTTTAAATACAGTATGTTTTAGTCCTAATTCTTTAACTTTTTCATTCATTAATTTAACAAATTCTTGCGTTGTTCCAGCAATATATTCAGCTAAAGCTACAGCCGAATCATTAGCAGAAGCTATAGCAACTGATTTAATTAAAGTTTCTAGTTTATAAGAAGTTCCTTCCTCAAGATAAACTTGACTTCCACCCATTGAAGCACTAGCAGAAGAAATAGGAACCATATCAGTTAACGATATTTTTCCAGCATCTAATCTTTCCATAACTAATAAAAGAGTCATCATTTTCGTCATACTAGCCATGGGTAATTCTAAATCTTTTTCTTCTTCACTTAAAATTGTTTTGGTACTGGCCTCGATTAAAATACTTGATGAAGCACTTGTGTCGATGGCATAAACACTTACGGGACTTATAAGAAGAAGTAAAAAAATAATTATTTTTTTCATGATATCACCTACTTGATTATATGAGGTAATATTCTTAAGTATGAAAAAAACACGTATGATTTTACGTGATTTTTTTATATCCCATTAGTTTTTTATAATTCAATAATATTTGGATGATAGACAGTTGCTTTAATTAAACTTTTTACTTGTTCTCTTGCAGCTGTTACAAATACCCGATTATCAAATGATGCTTCATTTAAAATAGTTGCAAGCTTTATTTGATTAATATCATCTAAAACATTCCAACACATATCATCTATTAAAATTGGTGTATTATTATTTTTAGCATATCTTATAATACTCATAAGATATAGAAAATAGTCATATTTATTTTTTTCTTCCGATATAAAAGAATGCAGGTAGATGGAATCAGATAAATTTATTTCTTTTCTTTCTGGAATAATCATCATATTTGCAGGAGTTACGCCATAGGATGCTCCTATTTCATTCAGTAAAACTGTTTTACCTGAGCCATTTCGTCCATAGATTAAATTAAAATTATCAATGATAATATTCTTATTATTAATATTAAGTGATTCTTGAGTATTATCTAACTTTAGATTTTTATTATTATCAAATATTAAACTTAATTCTTCCTTGTTTATTATTTGTTTAAATGCGTAGCGAATATCACGAGTAGCTTCATAGGCAAAATGTTCTAATTTTTTCTTATCATCACATAAAAAATAAATATATAGATTATGAGCAGCTTTAGAAAAATAATCATCTTGAGCTAATTCATCTTGAAGAGTACTAAATTCTTCAAAAATAGCTTTAAGATCTTCTTCCTTTATTTTTCTTAAATCAAGAATATAAAATTTTTTAAATACTTCATCATTAATTCTTTGTTCATAGCCATAAGTTTTAATTCGATAATGTCCTTTACTAAAAGAATAGTCTCTTGTTATATCGTATAATTCATTCATACTATCACCTCAGGCTATATTATAAATTAATTATAACCAAAATAAAAGAGTATATTTCATACTCTTCTTAATCATTTTTAAGACATATATCGTTAGCTAATGTATAATTGTTCGGACATACATATTTATATTTAGAGGAAATTGTGGTTGTTTGTTCGCATTTAGTATCATTAAGTTTCCAACCTTTTTCACAAGAATATGTAATCTTCTTTTGAGGAGTAATGGATTTTCTTACCTTTTTAGTACACCAATCAGATGCACTAGTATTGTAAGTTCCTTCGATGGCTTTACAACAAGTCTCACGATTCGTTAAATTATTTTCTGTGCAATATTTGGAAGCTTGATCACTAAAATCATAAGTTGTATAAACGTGACATATATTATATGTTTCATTGTAGTCGCCAGCACATTCAATAGTTTCCTTGGATACTGCATCTTTAGTTATAGTTTTTGAACACTTATCTTCATTAAGAGTATATCCAGATTCACAATAATATTCTTTTTCCGCAGGAATACTTAAAGTATTTTTATTAGTTGTTATTGTTACTTTTTGACTTGGTTCTTTATTTTCCTGTTTTTCTTCATTGTAAATTTCCACTGATGCTTTATTCTTAGATTTTGGGATAGTAATAAATGCTTTCTCATCATTATAAATAATCGTATATTTAATAGAGCTATCTATATAGTCTAAATCAGTAACTTCATAGATATCACCTATTTGGGCTTTAGTAATTACCTCATCACTTTCATTTATTATATCTAAATTATCTACAGTTATTTTTAGCATAGTTGAAAGATTAGCAGCATTATCTATCTCTTCACTAGAGATATTATCACTTGATGATGATATTGGAATAAAGAAGTATAGACAAAAACCAATTATCAAACTAATTACACCAATAAGCAGTGTAATTATATACTTAGTCTTCTTCTTCATTTTTGCACCTCTTCTAAATTGACCTTATCTTTATTATATATGTATACTTTTAAAGCTGTCTTTTTATCAGTATTGAAGTATTTGGCATCAAGAATAAAATAATCTTCATCGTAAGTTGTTAGATATACTTTTTTATTTTCTTCATATTCATCACTTTCTAAAAGTACTCCATCTTCACGGTAATGAAGTATATGCATATTATCTAAGCGACGAGGAATATATAAATTAATGGGAATCTTTTCAACATCTTCAGGAACGATTAAATAATATTCACTCATCTTATCATTGTAGATGATGTCATAGTTAGAATCATCTTCAATAGCAAGATTTGCACCCTTAAATATTAAATTAGCTCCGCCATATCCAAGAATTAAGCCAATGATACAAGCTCGAAAGAAAGGATGAGAAGTTATGGTACTTAAAGTTAAATGATCATACCATTGTTTTATTAATTCTAACTTATAGTAAATCGTTTTTTTATAAACTTCTTCTTTATTTTTCTCAGGTATTTTTTCACCACAATTTTTACAATAAATGGCTTTTAAAGTGTTAGGATATGAACATTTTGGACATTTAATTTTTTTTCTAATCATTTTCATCACCTACACATACCTTACATTCTTCATTGTAGTTATATCCATCAGGACATTCATACGTAGCTTCTAATTTTTCTGTTTCAATACATTTTTTGCCTGTAAGTTCGCCAGTACGACAAGAATAATCTACTTTATAGTTAGTTTTCTTATGACATTCACCATTAACTTCTACTTGACCTTTAGGGCAACTATTTACAACTTTATATATTGAATCATCACTTTCTCTTCCGGATATAGATCCTGCACAAATTAAAAGTTCATAATCAATAGTTGTTGTATCATAACACCAATCAATATTGCATCGTTTTTTGCTTTCATTAGGAACAGCATTATAAATATTTTCTTTATGGATAATATAACGGTCATCTCCGCCGCCAAATATTGTTTTAGTATAGTTATCTGGAATAACACATGATGGAGTTTTAGTTACAGGTGTTGTTTCATTGCTAAGACAAGTATTGTTAGATAATTTATATCCTGATTCACAAATTTTAGTTTCTATAGCATCTGTTTTAACTAATTTTTCACATTCATTATTGCTATTTAAAGTATAGGTATCTGGACACTTATAAATCATATCTGTCGTATTTTGATAATTACAAATATTTTTACTTTCAAGTTTTTGATTAATGATTGTTATATTTCCATCATCAATATGATTAGTATCCATATAATTAACAATTGTTGCGACACTCGCAAATGTTACGGACACCGTAAATATTATTCCAAATGTTGAATTCATCAAGAAACTTTTAAACATATCAAAAATAGATCCAAGGGCACAATCCAAAGAATAACTTCTTGCTTGTCCAAAAATAAATGAAAAAAAGAAAACATCCCATGCCTTTAATTTCCTATGACACTTCTTGCATCGCTTATCTTGCTTATTATTTTCATATCCGCATTTATTACAATAAATATTATATGATTTACGACTTTTTCTCATTACTTCACACCTACTATGGAGAATTATAGCACAAAAAAATAGAAGTTGTCTTCTATTTTTTCCCTTTTTATTCAAATCAATATCAAATTATATCAATTGTCAACATAGACCCATCTTAGATATCGATTTACACAAAGATTCAAAGAATAGTGTATTCGCATAGTATGCATTCTTTGAAAAAAATTTATATGGTTTGTTTTTGTAGTTAAGAAATTATTATTATTGGTCTTTTTTTGACTCTCCAACAAGCTACATCAACAATTGATACCTTTATTAATCCCCTTTTTATTCTTTACCTTTTTATTCTTTATTTATATTACTTGATGAGGGATGAGTAATTATTATTTGTTGAGATGTAGTTTTATTAAATAATTATACTCATCAAGGAATTTTCCCCTCTTTTTCAAGTTACAGGTTATATAATAAATTATAATTGGCTTTTTGTAAAATACCATTTTTACATATTATTTATAACTTTTTGTAAAATATATAAATAAATTGCATATAGTATATAACATTTTGTTAATTTTGTCTAATTTTTTAGATATTTTCCAATAAATTCCTTAGGTGCGCTTGTTAAATACTTATCAATGTAGACTAAATTAACAGTAACAAATGGTAATTCTTCTTTAACTGGTAATACTTTTAAAGTTCCTGCTTCAATGTCTTTTTTGACAACATCTTTAAGAATATATCCTACTCCATTACCATTAAGTATGGCTTCTCTAATCATTTCACTGGTTTCAATAGATAAAACGTTTTTGAAGCTAACATTATTTTCTAACTCAACTTCATGCAATCTTTTACGATGCGATGTAAGCATGATTGGTAAAATAAGTGGAACATCTTCTAAATCTTTAATTGAGGTTACATCACTCAATTCGTCGTTATTTAGTGTAACAAAACAATGAGGAGATGTAAATAGTTCTTCGACATTTAATTCTTTTTCATTACCACAAATTGGTGCTGTATCAATAACAAAGTCTATTTCGTGATTTTCTAACAATTTAATTAGTTCAGCTGTACAACGAGATACAATAGATATCTCAATACTAGGATAATCTTTGTGGAATTTTTTGATTTTTTCAAATATATAGAATGAAGCAATGTGCGAAGGAACACCGATTGACAATTTACCTCTAATTAAGTTGTTAGTTTCCATCATTGTTCTTTCACCAATTCTTAAACTATTACAAGCTTCTTCAACATATCCAAGTAACTCTTTACCTTTTTCTGTTAGTACCATACCATTTAAAGTTCGGTAAAATAATGTTACATTTAAATCTTCTTCTAGTTTTTTTATAGATCTTGAGATAGCTGGTTGACTAATCATTAAATTTTTACTAGCTGTTGAAACAGAACCATATTGAGCAACATCATAAAATATTTTATATAAATTTAAATTTAAATTACTATTGTACATAGTAGCCTCCTAATAACTTCTTTTTAGCTGATACCGCTGATGTTTTAATAATATCATCAACTAAGGTTATTTCTTCATTATTAGTTGATTTTCTAATTGATCCTCTTGGAGATACAATTAGATTAGAATCTATTGAATCCGTATTACGAACAGATATTTCAAATGGTGCCGTTATTCCTGCATATTTGCGTTCAATATCAATAAATTCCTCGTCGCTTAAATCTAAGAAACCTCGACGTTCTTTAGCGTATCCTCTTAATGGACAAAAACGAGATATTTTCCATTTTCTTAATCCATAAAAAGATATTTCACTTCCTAGAGCTTCAAACATAAAATCCAATTCTTTGATATTTTCTCTTGTAGCTACTGTATTGACTTCTAATATAATGTTAGGATATTTTTCCTTAATATAAGGAAGTAATTCCTTAATATGTTTGTAATGATTTAAACCTCTTCCAGAAGTTGTATTAACATAGTCACTGGGAGAATCTATTGAAAATGTTATTTTAGTTAGATATGGTAAATATTTATCAAGATTATTTGGTGTTAATATTTTACCATTAGTAATTATATAATTTTCAATACCTAATTCCCTACTATATTTTAACAACTCTTCAAGGTGTTTATATATAAGTGGTTCACCACCAGCATAAGTTATTCTATCAACCCCAATATTTTTTAACTTATTGATAATAGTTATATTATCTTCTAGTGGTCGTGCCTTTTCTTGCAATTCACGAAAACAATATATACAATTTTCATTACACAAGTTTGTTAGATTCCAACAGACTTTCATCAAATCGTAGTTCCTTTATTTTAAGTAAGTCAATACCATATGATTTGTAGATGGATTCAACATCCATTGTTGTCACGTTGTTCATGTCAACATTAAGTAGTTTTAAAGTATCTAATACTTCACTTTCAGACGAACCTTCAATTTCAGCATATGTCGGGATAAGTGGCCAAGAATCAATATCAATCTTAACGCCATTTAAAACAAATGACCAGCGTTTGTTTTCTTGATAATTTCGATGATAATAACCTAATCTTTCTAATATTTGATTAGCTGTTTCGAAATCAGTTACTCCAAGTTCTAATTCTTTGGTGCCACTAATTGATGATCGATCTTGAATATCTTTAATAGCTAAAGTTATCACTTCTCCATTGGTTCGTAATCTAATCCACGAATTTTTATCAACTGGATTAAAATCATAGACATATCTTTTCTGAAATTTTTCCCCTTTATTCTCTGCTTCAAGGCTTTCTAATTTAGATACTAACTCATCTAAATCAATATTTAAGACTCTGCATTCATATTCTGTATGCATCACTAATCACCTCTTGGTGGTATATAATATAACTTTTTTTTATAAATTGCAAGTTTTAGTTAACTTTTTTGCATGCATGTGCATTTTTGTTAATATTTATGATAAAATCTTTTAAAATAGTTAATTTTTTAGTTTTTTTATGTGTTTTTGCATGTTTTTGAGAAAACTCGTCAAAAGTATTTGCTTTTTAACGGCTTTTTTGATAAAATCTAAGATGTATTTAAGGAAGGAGCGAAAAGATAATGCCTAATATTAAAAGTTCTAAAAAATCTGTAAAAACTGATGCTGTTCAAACAGTTGCTAATAATGAATATACAGCAAAAGTAAAAAATTCTATTAAAAGATGTGAAAAAGCTATTAAAGCAAAAGATACTGAACTTGCTAATAAAGAACTTAAAACTGTTATAGCAAATATTGACAAAGCTTGTTCTAAAGGATTAGTTAAGAAAAATACTTGTGCTAGACAAAAATCAAGATTAAATAAAAAAGTTAAAGAAATGAATGACTAATCATTTCTTTTTTTATGCGCTTTATGATATGATTATAATGGTGATATCATGAAGCGTTTTTTTACGATAATAATAAGTTGTCTCTTAGTTGGCAGTGTTTGTTATAAATTAGATAATATAACTGATGTCGTAGTTAAGTATTTCAGTGCTAATCAGACAGTCGTCAAACCAAATAAAAATAAATATGCAAAAGATTACAACTTTGAATTTGTAAAAATAAGTGATGATTTTATTCCTTATAATTACCAAGATTTGTTAAATATCTTCTATACGATTATTAACTTTAGATATGATAATTTTACTTTTTATTGTCCCGTTCAATATCATGATTGTCTTAAAGATGTCGAGGAAATTAGTGATCCAAACAATATTGAAGTTCTAACTACTCTTGGTAACTATGTTTCTCCTTATAATAATTTTAATTCGATGAAAGTGCAATATGATACCGCAGGAGAAATTACTGTGGATGTGGAATATTTATATAGTGAAGAAGATATCATGAATATAAATGATCGAATTGATGATATTTGGGCGTCAATAGTTACTAATGATATGGATAGTAAAGCTATTATTTATGCTTTTCATGATTATATTATAAATAATGCTCGATATGATTTGAATTTTGAAAAAGAATTAAAAGAAAACGGTGTTACTACTCATCAAGCTTCAAAAGCAATTGGTCCTTTTTTTGAAGGATATGCAATTTGTTCAGGATATACTGATGCAATGGCATTAATACTTGATCGTCTAAACTTACCTAATTTTAAAGTGGCTAGTGATACTCATGTTTGGAATGTTGTCTATATTGATGATAATTGGTTACATATAGATTTAACTTGGGATGATCCAGTTAGTGGTGATGATCCAAATAAAAATAACTTATTACACAAATTCTATTTAATTGACACTCCTACTTTAGAAGAATTCGACATTCAAGATCATACATTTAATAAATCAATGTATTTAGAATTTAAATAACTCAACAAGATTGTTGAGTTATTTTCTTTTATTTCGTAATGCTCTTTCTTTTAAAACTTCATAACGAGGAGCGATATCCATATAGATATTATCATAAAACATGTTTTGGAATTCTATTGGTGATGAGTTAACTTCTTCTATTATTTGCATGATATGATATTTTTGAAATATATTATTTACTTCATCGATATCAGATTCAATATTCCAGTTGGCTTTTTTATTGGCACTCTTAATATAAAATATAAAAATACTCTTATACTCATTTGATAATCCTTTAAAATAAGCGAATAAATCACCAATTCTATCTTCTAGAGTATCTTCCTCACCTTCGTTTGTTAATAAATTTTTAATAGCGTTAAGTAACTTTTCAGCTTCCTCTTCTTTTAGACTAGCAAGTAGTTCACATATTAGTTCTTCGTTCATACTTTCACCTCTTAAGCACCTATAATACACTTAAATTTTGTAAAAGTCAAAAAAAAGATATTTGTTAAAATATCTTAATTTTCTTCTTTTAATTTTTCTAATTGTCGTTCTAGTTTTTTAATTTCACTTTCTTTAGCTTTTCTTTCACGTTCAATTCTTACTTCTTCAGGTATTTTGTCTTCTATTCTCTCTTCAAAGCCACATTTTGAACATTTACGAATATATACAATTTTTTTAACAGGAACATTACACATTTGCCAATCAATTCGTGTATCAACATAATGAGTATAACTATAGTCTTTCCATTTACCAAATTCATGGTCACAGTTAGCGATTCTTTCCTTCTTCGCAATAGTTCCATAAATTCTAACTATTTCATCATATGCTTCTTTATAAAATTCTCTTTGACCTTCTGGACTTAAATTATTAACTTTAGAGAAGATATTATTTATTTGTCTTTTTTTAATAGAATATTCTACTCTAGATATTTCATTATTATATTTTCTTCTGTAGTACCTATTTAAAATATCTAAAAATTCCATTTTTTTAATGTCATTTAATCCAATAAAAGTTTGAGCTAAACCAACAACAATTGCAGGAAGTTCATTTGCATTGTTATTTTCTTCTTGAGTTTCTAAGAAATTTATTAGCATAGCAGCTAAATCAATATTTTTTTCTTCAGATAAATCATCTAAGTCATATAGACGATCTTCAAGATTATCTTCATTAAATTTCTTTAATGGCAAAGAAAAATATAAGTCATATATATATTTCTTAATATCTTTAGCAAGAGAAATAATGTCACTTTCAGCGTCAATTTCTTCCAAAGATTCTACTAATTCATAAATCAAGTCAGCTCTTTTTGAAGCACTGGCTTTAATATATGGTTTAACAACACTACGAATGTTATTTGGAAGTTCTTCGATAATTATTTCCTTTCCATTGGCGATAGAATATATATTATTTAATATATTTACTATTTCCTCTTTTTTTAAGTTAGTTAGTTTTTCTTCAATTTGTTGCATATCATTTTGCTCCTTTGTTATTAACAAATTAATTATAACAAGTTTTATGAAAAATTTCAAGAAAAAAATAACTATTATTTAGTTATTTCATTGTTTCTATTTCTTCAATAATAATATCTAACATATTTTTAGACTTTTGCTTCATTAAAACATATCCTGTAGCAGCCATACAACATGCTGCTGTTGATATTGTTATTGCATTCATTATTTTACCCATAATATCACCTATTTATAGTATGGATAATTTAATTATATTTATTCACGATTAAGGAAGTTAATGTTGTTTTTCGTTCTTTACTATAAGAATTATTGACGGCAAACATAAAAGCATCTTTATCACCAATTATAACTAAAGATTTTTTGGCGCGTGATACTCCTGTATATAATAACTTATTATAAAGCATTCGTTTATACTCTTTAGTCATAGGAATAATGACATGATTAAATTCACTTCCTTGGCTTTTATGAATACTCATGGCATATGCATGACGGATGGTATTAACATCTTCTTTTTTTAAGATAACATGATTACCATAAAAATCGATTTCCATAAATTCGGAACTTTTATTAGGATTAATTCTTTTAATATAACCAATATCACCATTAAAAATATTTTGATCAATATTATTAACTAGATTAATAACTTTATCATTTTCACGATAGATGATTGGACCAATATGAACTTCTTCTAGTTTTGGATTGCTCGGATTAAATAAATCTTGCAAGATAACATTTAAATTATCTATTCCGTTCTCTCCTTTATACATGGGAGCTAAAACTTGCATACTCTTTTCATCAAGTCCCTTATTAATACACTTAATAATTAAAGATTTTAGCATTTCCTTTACGTGCATTCGATCACACATTAAGAAATTATAATCATCTTTTTTATTATCCAAATCAATAATATCCGAAACACTTTTTATCTCACTAGCTAAATAAGGAATATAAGAATTATCACTTTGACGATAAATGCTATCTAAGATAATATGGGAAAACATATCTGATGCAATTAGATCTTTTAAAATGTTGCCAGGCCCAACAGATGGAAGTTGATATTCATCCCCAACAAAAACAATTTTTATATCATGATTAATTCCTCTTAATAAAGAAGCCATAAGTTCATTATCAATCATACTTACTTCATCAACAATAATAAATTTATGAGGATTCTTATTATACTCATTAACACCAAATTCTTTTGTTTCATGATTCCATTTTAAATATCGGTGAATCGTACTTGCTCCAAAGTTGGTCGTTTCACTCATGCGCTTGCTAGCACGTCCTGTTGGAGCTAAAAGAGCAACATTATGATTCATTTGTAAGTCTGTTAAGTTATTAACATATTGATACATTCTTAAAAGTCCATTGATAATCGTGGTCTTACCAGTTCCAGGTCCTCCTGTAATAATCGTAAGAGAATTGTTTAAAGCATCTTTAATAGCTTTCTTTTGTTTATCATTATATTTAATTTGAAACTCCATTTCGACACTTTCTAAAAGATTATCGAAATTATGAACCATTCGTGTATCTGAATTATTAATCTCAAATAATGTATCACGAATATATATTTCATCGCGATAGTTATTCATAAGGTAATATTTATCTTCCTCAATCTTAACTTCCCCTTGAAATTTTAATGTTTCAATTAAACTATCAAAGATATCATATAGATCAATTTTAAATTCATTATACATATATTCAAAGATTTCTTCTTTGTATAAATAAACATCACCAGAAGCAAAGGTTAATCGTTTCATAGTTTCAATAATACAAGCAAGACGACGCATATCATTAGTTTCTTCATAAAGACGAAAAAACACTTTATCTAATTTATTAAAATCAACAAAATCCACTAATGTATAGAGATTATTTTCAATAACAGTTTTGGTACGATTCCCGTAAAGACTTAATATTTTCGTTATTTCTTTAACAGAAAAATCTAGTCCTTTTAGATAAATAATTAATTCATCTTGATCATAGTAGGAAGTTATCGAATTATATATTTTTTCAGCAGTCAATACGGGAATACTACACTTAAGTAAATTATTTTTATCTTGTTTAATTAATGCAATAGCGTCATCTCCAAGAGTTTCTACTATTTTTTTAGCCGTTTTTTCTCCACAACCTTTAACAAAAGAAGAAGTTAAAAATTCCATTATGGCATCCTTACCAGTTGGCTCAATTCGTTCATATTCCGATACTTGAAATTGATATCCATAACGATCATGAAAAATATATTTACCATAAAATATATAAGTATCATCCGTATTTAATTCAGGGAAAAAACCTGTAAAAGTTAAAGTTTTATTTACTACATCATCTTCTAAATCAGTTTCTTTAACACGAAAAAGACCAACAGTATAGCCTGATTCCGCTTTAAATATTGAACTTTTGTATTTTCCTTTGATGTAATTCATATGATCACCTTTATTCATTTTATCACATATCAAGAAAATAGCAAGATAAAAACATACATTTGTTTTATATTGTATTCAAAATTAAAAAGGTACTCTTTGTACCTTTAATTAGATTTATATTCATACTTTTTTATATCTTCATTTTGATATTCATAATTACCATAAATTGAGAATTCCTCAAAAAGGGATGAATCATTTTCGATAGCTTTTAAGTATTCATTATAAAGTTCTTTATTGTCCCTTTCGAGTTTACGAGCAATCCATTCTTCAATGTGACCTAATAGTTCGCTTCTTTCATCTTCTGTTATATTCATGCTTTCTAACTCTTTTTCAATGCATGTTTTATATTCACGGAACATAGCAACATCAAAGGAATATTCATCAATATACCTTATTTCATAAGTTAAGTCTTTAAAACATACATTGCCATTACATAAATATCCATATAAGAATTCTTTATTTAAATCAACAAATTGTTCACTTGAAAATACACGATTTATTATTTCATCAGTTAATGTATTGGCATCATCAATTGCTAGAATATCTTGGTATTCACCATGATAAGTATCATGAAAACATAAGTAATATAAATAAAAGATAAAACGACAATCAGGATCATTGTAATCTAGATTACTACTCTTTTCCTTAATTAGATTTCTTAGCTTATCTTGATAAATATCTAAACTAACATCTTTTAAAGTATTTCGATCATAGTATAGATAATACCCTTGATAATTAGGATCATCAACTGAGAATATTATATTATTTGCAAATATATTATTAATTACTCTAAATGAACCATTATACATGTTAGATGATAAGATTATTTGGGAATAATCATCATCAATACCTTTACCTTTATATTTACGAGTTAAATAAGTAGATACTAATTTTACTAATTCTTCTTTTGTTTTTTCATCATGAGTACTCTTATATTCTTCAAGTTTCAATAATAATTGGTTAGCATCATACTCACTGATATTCAAACTACTCGCAAGTAACTCCTCAAATTCTCTTGTTCCTGAATTAATAAGCGTTTTTAAATCATACTCATTAAATTCAATTGATAAAAGACCTAAAAGTAAAGTATCATCACTTACGGTTAAATTATGACTTTCCTCAATTAAAGAATTAGTTAAGATATTGGAAAGAAAGTCATCATTGGCAAATATTATTCTCGTTAAACATTCACTGTAATTATATTCAGTAGTATCACTAAAATCATACTTATTGATACGTTTATTGATTGACTCAATTGTATTAGGATAAATACTAACATAGTTAGCTAAATATGCTAAATCTTTCTTTAATAGTTCTTTTATCTCATTACTTATAGTTGAATTTTGATTTAAAGATTCATCAAAACTATTGGCATCAGCTTTATGTTCTTCATTATTTTCTTCGACTACACTTTTAATTTTTGGAATCAATACATTTGCTGATAGATTAACAGTTTCAAAAGTAAATATAAAAGTTAAAATAATTATACATATCTTTTTTATTAATTTTTCTTTAGTTTGATCATCACTTAATTTATTCAATAATTGATATTTTAAAAGAGATAACTTATTAGTTATAAGTTGACCAGGAAAATCATCAAATTCAATATAATTACCACGACTAATTAATTCATCAAATTCCTCTTCATCTAAATCACTAAAATAATCAAGTAAACTTTCTAAAGGTATTTCAAAATAATTATTGGTATATTCATCATAAAAGACATAATAAATATCTAAATTATTATGTTTTAAAGAAACATGATCATATATTAATTTATATCTATTCATACGTCACCTCATAGGTTAATTTCTTTTGCGTGTTATCAAGTCCTTTGATTTCTCCATAATTACTTAAGAAGCATACACTAGGAAATTCATCTATATTATTGTTAATTCCTACTAAGTAAACAGATTTAGTAGATGAAGATTCTGGATCAACTATCTCCGTTATAAATCCTTTTACTTCACGAGTAGTTAATTCATTATCAATATTTAAAAATACTTCAACAGCCTCAGCGTTTTCATATCCTTCTGGACATTCATAGTAAATTAACTTGTTACCATCTATTTCGGTTTCTGTAGGTTGAATCTCTTTACTTAGAACTTGCGAGTCATTAAAGGAGTCTAAATTAAAGCCTGTACTTGGCCAAGTTATTTCATTAGGAGACGAATATAATACATTGAATCCTAGGTCATTATTGGATAAAAGATATTGGATCTTATCAAATTCATTTTGATAATTGAAATTATATAAAAAGTAATTTTCGGGATAATAGTTATCAACTATGCCTTCATATTCTTCGGGTTTTAATTTACGAAGTTCATCATAAGTTATATAATCATCACGATCATAAAATTCATAATGATTATAGGTATGACGTTTATTTAATTCGACAAGAGAATAATAACGAGCATAATCAAGTAATGTTATACCATCTTCTTTAATACGACTTTCAAATATTTTAAAGTAACGTTCTAGGGATGATTGAGTTCGATTATCAAGACGTAAATAGAAATCATTAAAGTCTAATTCATCATCAAAGTAATTAGATAAATCTTCATAAATAGTCGCACGAATACTCTCTGCATTCGTACTATTTAACTTTTCGATTACATCTTCATTTACTAAAAAACTAAATAAAGTTAAAGTATCACTTTTAGATTCTTCGATTTCTTCTGATATATTACTGATTATTTTTTCATATTTAATGCTATTTAAAGTATGATTAGAATAATAGCAGTTATTTGGTAAAGTAAGTGATAAAGAACCTTTATTATTTTTTTCTACTAATTCAAAAGTATCTTCAATTAAATAACGTGTTAATTCAATTTCATCACTTCCATAGTATCTACTTTGCTTTAACATACGGCCATAGAAAGTATCAGCAAATTCTGGATCTTTACATTTAGAAGCCACAAGTTCATTCATTATTTCTTGAATACGTTCACTGGCATCATTCTTTAATTGTTCACTTAAATAATCACTACTTTCTAAATTATCAACATAGATATCAAATTTAAGGAGCATTTCTTCAACTAATGAACGGTCAGAAAAATTAGTATTTTTTACAATACAATCTATTAGAGCATCACGATCTTGGCTAAAGATACTTTGAAAGAATTCCTCATCATTATTGACAATATCTCTTAGAGTATTAACATGTGTAAAAGTATCATCACGTAAATCATAAGCAGAAAATAAACTTTCAAAGATTATGCGCGTATTAAAGGCATAATAAAAGCCATGACCATATTCTTGATCGCCATATAATATTCCATTTAAAAAATCATATATCTTAGGAAAATCATAACGTTCATCTTCATCAACTAAATAAACCATATAATAAAAGTTATCATATTGATCTTCATTCATATACTTAATAAAGTTATCAAGATATTTTTTATAAAAAGGAGCATAGAATTCTTCGTTAGTATCTCCTGCATGTGTCTCTTGATAAAAATCTCTATCATCAATTAACTCTTCAATACGTTCATAAGCATTTTCTCTAAATTCATTATTTGTAGTAGTTCTTGAGCATCCGCTAGATGCTAACATTAAAGATAACATAATCATTAGTGCGGATTTTTTCTTTTTATTCATTGTAATCACCTGCACTCGTTATTATATAATTTTATCAGAATGATAGCAATATACGATTATAATACTTTTGATAAATATTTTACTTTTTCTTGATCTTCGAATTCGGGTATTATAAATGATGGGTCACATTTAATATGTTCACCACAATGATAATATATATCATACAAGTATTCACATGTTTCTTTAGAAAAATAATCATCAATATTAATTCGTTCCATAAAGTTAATCAAAAAATGAGATGTTTTATCTAACTTAGCACCAAAATAAAGATGAATGATTAAGTCAAGATAGTTATAACGAGCATTTTGTAATCTAGTAGGATCTACGCCTAATTTGGCTTCATCTAAATCAATAGCAACAACTTTTTTTCCTTTAACTAAGAAATTATTAGTATGGATATCCCAGTAGACTACATCAATATCTAATAATTCATTGATTATTTGATTAATACTTAGTAAAACTTCCCTTTTATTTATTTTAGTAATTTGCTCTTGAATAGTCTTATATGGATAGTTTTTCATAACATAAGCAAAGGGACGAGAATTTTTACTTGTTAAATATATTTCACTGGCTAAAGCATATAAAGAAGATGTTAATTTATCTTGATTTGCAGTAATATATTCTATCACTTCAGTACCATTTTTAGCATATTTAATACGATTTCTTCCTTTAATAATATGACATTTCCATTCAATCTTTAATTGGTCTTCAACTGAACATGTACTAATTTTCATAAAAACCCCTTCTTTTGGCCCATTAGTATAACAAAAGTGAGATATTTTAGCAAATTAATACATCAAAAAAAGCTTAATTATATTAAGCCTTTATAAGATACTGTTAGTTCTTTAACATCAGTATTTTTACTTTCATTAATTACTTCTTCAGTTTCTTCTTCTGGACCATCTTCATAGTCTAAATCTTGCAAATTTTTAGGATTAACAGTTTTCGAATGATCTAGTTTAAAATATGGATATTCTTCCATAATATCACGGATATCATCGACATAATCACTGGCAACTAATTTATATTTACCATTATCATCTACAACTACTTTATAGGCGCGATAGACATAGTGAGCAACTCTTGTTTCTCCTGTTTTGTTACCATGATTTTCATTACTTGTCCAAGAATATCTTGGAACTGGAATATAGGTAAAGCTAGTTGTAGTAGTTTTTCCATTGGAACGAATATGTGGTATTGGTTGCATATAGATATATGAATAACGATATTCTAAATAATCTTGATTGTTTAATTTTTCATCGATTAAAATATCAAGATTATCATTTATACTTAATAAACCTTTACTATTTAAGAATTCATAAAGTTCTTGATCTTCTTTAGTTAATTCTATTGATACATCCGTTCTAGTAAAACCTTTAACTGTTTCATGTTCATCTTCAATAAATTTAACATATCCATCATCATTAGTGTATACATGCGCATGAGTTCCTTCAACATCACAGTCCACTACTTTACCACAAGCAGTAACGGGAATGCTTACTAACATAAAAGCTAAAACACTACGCATGGCGTTAATTTTTAAATTCTTCATTTTCATATTTCCCCTCTTTTTCAGGAAAATATTTTAGCACAAGTGTAATTTTTAGTCAATTTATCCTTTATATAGTCCACCATTGATATGGATGACTTGACCAGTAACATAGGATGAATCACTGCTAGCTAGATAAACAAATAATGGAGCAATCTCATAAGTTTGACCAGCTCTTTTCATTGGTGCATCAGCTCCTAGTGTTGGTATTTTTTCTTTTTCCCAACAAGCTGGTTGTAAAGCAGTCCAAAAAAATCCAGGAGCGATGGCATTAACACGAATATTTTTATCGGCTAAATTGGTCGACAAAGCTCTAGTAAATCCGACTATGGCACCTTTAGATGTTACATAGTCAATTAGCTCAGGTTCACCATAAAAGGCAGTAACTGATGTTACATTAATAATACTGCTACCTGGTAACATATATTTTAAAGCCGATTTAGTTAAATAAAACATCGAATAGATGTTGGTCTTCATCGTGTAATCAAACTGTTCATCACTTATATCTAGTAAACTTTTCTTTTGATATTGGACACCAGCATTATTAACAAGTATATCAATTTTAGAATATTTATTGATAGTTTCATTTACGATATATTCGCAAAAAGCCGAATTTTTGAGATCACCAGCAATTAAATGACATTCTCCACCAAGAGATTCAATATAATTCTTAGTTTCTAAAGCATCTTTATGCTCATTATAGTAAACTATAACAACTTTAGCCCCTTCTTTAACATAACTTACAGCAACAGCTCGTCCAATACCAGAGTCTCCACCCGTTATAATAGCAACCTTATCTTTTAATTTACAGCATCCTTTATAATCGGGATTATCAAAAATTGGTCGCGGATTCATTAAGTATTCCATTCCTGGTTGAGCATCTTGTTCTTGTGGTGGAAATTCTACTTTATATTTTTCACATTTATAACCATAACCATACTCATCGATATATTTTAATCCATAATTGTCTTGACCATTTTCATTATCATAATAAAATTTATAATTCAAATTAATCACTTCCTATTAGAAAGATATGTTTTATTCTAAATAAAAAGAATTAAAGTTATTTCTTTAATTCTTTTTTAGTTTTATGTTCCTTTTTTATTGATTTATTCCAATTATACCAGCCATAAATACAATTAATTGTCCAGCCAACATACATTACAGCTAAAACAGGATTACCAGCAAAAGCATACATTTTTATATCAGCAATATCTAATATAATCCATAGAATCCATTGCTCTTTATAACATGCAACACATAGTATTTGACCGAATATTGCTAATATATTAGAAAAAGCATCTGTGAAAGCTTGCTCACTACCGATAGAAATACCAAATAATCCGACAGCAATAGTTAAAATAATTATAGCAACAATAATTAAAATCCACGCTTTTAAACTTAATTGTTTAGCCACAATTTCTTGACTGCCTTCTTCACTTTTCTTTAAATTTTTCTTCCAACTAAATATAGCATAAACCATAGTAAGTAAATAAAATACTTGCTCAGCTGTATCAATATATAATTTAGCTTGATAATCAATGATTATAAATAAGAAGGTTTGAATAAATCCATATACTAAATAAGTTATCTTTCCTTTAGCACATAATACGGTTGCGATAGTTCCAAGAATACCAGCTATAATTGATATAGGACTATCAGGATAAATAATAAAGGCTATTACTTGCATGGCAATTAATGAAACCATAAATATATAATCAAATTTTTTATATCCATAAACATATTCTTCTAAAAAGAATTTTTTTAATTTTTCCATAAATTAATCCTCTAAACTTTCTATATAATTTTTTACTTTTAAATAATTTTCATAATAAGATCCATCTAGTACTTCATATTCATAATTAAATTCATCTAATAAATTAGTTAATATAGAATATAATTTTTGTCTTTCATTTATAGTACTATGTTCCATGCATCTTATACCATCATCAACAAAATTATCATGAGGAGATAAAACAAATATTTTATTCCAACGTATATTTTTAGCGTACATTTTGGCAAGGGGTAAAAGAATTTCTTGATAATCTTTCTTAGTTAATGCAAAGTTTTTATTGTTAGCGTATTCATTTGCATACATTAAAGTTACTAAGTTATCTGTATCCGATACAAATACTCCTTTATTGGCTTTACTACGGATAAGATTCTTATTTAACTTTTGTTGTTCATATATAATATAGACGAAATCTTCAACATCAAGTTCTTCATCACTTTTGCAGTCAGGATTTATTCTACCTGCTTCGTAAGAATATGGTAGATCAAAATACTTACCTATATCTTGAGTAAGAGTTGTCTTACCTTCACTGGCCGTTCCCATAATTAAAATGTTGTGAGAAAATACTCGTCTAAAAGTAGGTGCAATATAATTCCAATACTTCATTGGATTATTTCTTATCATAGTTCCCGAAATATTAGTATCGCGATTACATAGAATAATATTTTGATTAAATCCTTCTAACTCTTCTTTATAATTAGGTTCAGATACGTAAAAAACAATTTGTTTATCTTCATAACCTAGATTATTTATTTGTTTATATACTTCATCTAGCCAAGGTCCCCAGTTATCTATTGACCAATTTTTATCGATACCTAACTTTGTATCATTGATTTTTAAAACATCAACTAAAGGATCATCTTTAAATAGTTCCTTTATTAAACGATAACGTAAATCAAGTTCTAAAAAGTCTGCGCCACGATCAGAGTCATAGCCACAGCTGATGACAATACAGCGTTCATTTTCTTTCTTTGCACGATTGATTAAATCTAAGTGTCCTTTATGCATGGGACAAAAGCATCCAAATACTACTCCTATCATAGTATCACTTCCTTCTTTTTATTATTTTATTAATATCAAATAGTATTTTTAAAACAAAGTCTTTCTTCTTTGTTATTAACATTATATTAATATCACGGTGTTTTGTCAAGTATAAATTAAAAAAAGACTAAAAATCAGTGATTTAGCCTTGTTTTATATACTTTATCTTTTAAATTAAACATTTCATGTATAATCATAGATATTAAAATTAAAATTATTATCGTAAATATATTACTTAATAACTTAACATGCAAATATTTTAGTATTATTGTAGCTATTTTAAAACCAAATAGCATTTGTATTCCATACAATTCTAACGAGATTGAAGAAAGATGTTCACTTACTTTATTAACCTCTATCCTATCTAGTAAAAGAATAGTACCTATATTTAAAGGAATATATAGGATATAAAATATGTCATAATACCACGTAATGGTGAAATGATTTACATATACAAGATATGAGATTATCAAACCTATTACTAGAAATGTTATGGTTATAAACCAATATTTGGCTTTATTTTCTCTTAAATAACTAAATATTTTATATTTGGAAAAATAATACCCTAAAAGAATAATCGGTACTCGATTTATTAAAATAAAGATAGCATTATAATTAGTATAAGAACTAATAAGAATCGAAGTAATTATATTAATTAGTATTGCTAAAAATGGAACCACTTTAGGATACTTATTATCAAGTATTTTATATAGTGGCAAAACCAAATACACGAGCATGATACTCGGTATAAACCAAAGAAATGAGCCTCCACCTTTAGTAAAAAGCTCTACTCCTAAAATCACCTTAAAAAATTTTATTACATCCCACCCTAGATATATAGCACCAATAAGGGAAAAAACAATAAATTTTATATAGATGGTTTTAAAACGATTTAGAATAAATTTCTTATACTCTCCTCTTTTTATTTTCGCTATTGAGTAAGCGGAAACAAAGAAAAATAGATCTACACCAATGACACATAACTCTCTTATATATCTTTCAAATGGTAAATTAGTGATGTTAATCCATAGGTGAAAGATTAAGATAAATAGAGCAGAAAATGCCATTATCGTTTTTTTATTTTTCATAATATAATTATTCTTCTTCGAAAGTCTTTGGCGCCATTATAAAGAACACATAATTATCAACAACTGCGGTCTTCATTTCATCAGCTTCAGTACAAATATTCCATCTTAAATCTGCATTTGATTTTAAAGTTTCTTCAAACTTTTCAGCATCTTCTACTTCAAAAATATATGCTAGAAATGGAATTGTACTTATCATAGGTCTAATAGTAACAGCTTTTTTAAAATCTTTAATCTCAGTTTGAAAACCACTTATGTAATCTTTTTTTCCAAGAGATGCTACATCAGTTTCTATTTCTAATATTTCATTTTGAGCGATTTTATCAGCAACTTCTTTAATATCTTTTTCATTTTTTATTTCTTTTTTGAATTGCTCAACTAAGACATTAGCAACTGTCATATTTTCCTTATTTTGATCAACCTCTTTTTCTTCATTATTTTTAGCACATCCAGCTAGTAAACATGAACTAAAAACTAATGATACAATTAGTAAAATTGCTTTGATTTTTTTCATAATATCCTCCTATATTTATATCATAACATACAATAAAGTGTACTATCAATAAACTAATGAAAAAAAGACTAAGATTTCTCCTAGTCTTTAATTTAATCATTTATTAATTGTTCTTTGCTTTGATTGCAGCTTGTGTCACTGCCTAATATAAGAGGAAGTTTAACCAAATACTTGTACCTAACATCTTCATATATAATCTTAATAAAAATTATTCATTTCCTAATTTATCATAAATTTCGTTTTCTTCTTTACTTGAAATGTGATTAGGATTACTCAATAATGTATCTTGAAGTGATTCTTTCAACTTAACGCAACAAGGTTTAAATGATACATAAGTTATTCCTCCAGCAATAATACCACCAGCAACTGGAATTGCTTTTTTAAAAAAGCCAGAAAAAACTTCTTTCGTCATTTTTACTCCAAACCACTTTGAAACACTTTTTACAATTGGATATATAGTCCCCTTTGTTAAAGCTTTTCTCATTAATTGTTTTTGAACACCAGTTCCAAGTGCTTTAGCCATTGCCTTAATCACATTGCTTGCTCCAGCTACTCCATACATAACACCTAAACATAATGTCATCACATTAATAGTTTCTGAATCAAACATATTGTTTGTCTCTTCCACATTAATTTGTGGAAACCCATATAAATACATTAGCTTTTGCATTGCTCTTAACATATATCCATAATACTGAATAATATCAGCAGGAATAGTAGCAATCATACTAACTCCACCTGGCATTCCTAAGGCAGTAGATATCCCAGAAACACAATTACGTTCAAATTGAATTACATTATCTGCAATATCACTCATTTCCTTTGAAGAAATTCCTGCTTCTGCTGGAGTTTTCTCAATTGCTTTTTGAATAACATCTTCAGGGTATTTCTTTGTAAGCTCTTTTCTCAGAAAATCTTCCCTATTAATTTTAATTCCATCCGCTTTTAATCCAAGAATAATTATATCTTCAATATCAACATTACCATCATGATTAACATCCATAGCATCATAAACTTTCTTCGTTTGTTTTGTTGCAACACCTTTTACTTTATTGCCTACAACGATTGATTTATTCTTTACATCTGTTGCAACTTCTTTGGTCTTATTTTCAGTAAAAATTGCTGTTTTCTTAGCATTTGATGCCACTTTACTTACTTCATTTAACATTTTATCCTTATCAATATTTAATTTCATGATATTCTCCCTTCTTAAGATGATTTGTTATTTTCGCGAATTTTAAAGATTTTTGAATCTATAATAAGTATAACATAATCTTTCTAAAGCAAAAAGACTAAGTCTAGATTGTATATCCAGATTTAGTCTTTAATATTTATTATTCTTAACAAATAATTAGGTATAAAAGAGACAATCCTAAGTATTATCGACTATTATAAGTTCCTCCCATTTTTGATAGCGGCTTGAGCCACAATCCCATTCGGGA